>JAEEGL017109587.1_pt1 | contig 20948 bp, 15 predicted proteins | sample 9134231 | NCBI WGS metagenome assembly JAEEGL01 (sample SAMN16246548, study PRJNA631951) | gut metagenome | biome: gut microbiome; feature: rumen; material: fiber-attached | host: Bos | place: Iran: Karaj | collected 2018-10
CGTGACTATGAGCTCGAAGAAATCATGAGTTCCTACTGGCTGAACTTTGTAAAATACGGAAATCCAAACGGTAAAGATACAAATGGCAATGAGCTTTTAAAATGGCAAACCACCACAGAAAGTGGCGGCCTGCTTATGGAGTTTGGTGATACATGCCAGATGGTCGATGATCCATTTAGATATATGTATGAATATCTAGAATAGAATGTCATTCCCGCGCTTGTAAAATTGTCATTCCCCGGCATGACCGGGGAATCTAGACATCACTTTACTTATTTAGATCTTCGGGTTAAGCCCGAAGATGACAGTTTACACCCCGTCATTGCGAGCAAAGCGAAGCAATCTACTTAATATCTTTTCTCTTAATCTTACCGCTTATAGTTTTTGGCAGACTGTCTCTAAACTCTACAATTCTTGGGTATTTGTAAGGAGCTGTTGTTTTCTTTACAAAGTTCTGTATGTCTTTTACAAGTTCATCACTTCCTTCATAGCCCTTTGCAAGAACGATTGTTGCCTTTACAACCTGGCCACGAACAGGATCTGGAGCGGCTGTAACAGCACATTCTACAACTGCAGGATGCTGCATAAGAACAGATTCAACTTCGAATGTACCAATGCGGTAACCTGAACATTTGATTACGTCGTCGTTACGGCCTGTGAACCAGAAGTAGCCGTCTTCATCACGCCATGCGTTATCAGATGTATGATAGTAGCCGTCGTGCATAACAGACTTTGTTTTTACAGGATCTCCGAAGTATTCCATAAAAAGGCCAGGGAAATTACCCTGAGACATATCTACTACGATTTCGCCAACTTCACCATCTTCTACTTCGTTGCCTTCTTCATCAATCAAAGTTACGTTGTAGTAAGGTGCCGGCTTTCCAAGACTTCCCGGTTTAATACGCTCATTACCATAGTTGAAGAGCGACAAGGTAGTCTCAGTCTGTCCAAAACCTTCGCGTATTTCTTTTCCAGTGATTTCCTTCCACTTATTGAAAACTTCTTCACTCAAAGGCTCACCAGCTGTCGACCAATGTAGACAACTTGAGAAATCATATTGACTTAAATCTTCCTGAATAAGGAAGCGGTAGATTGTTGGTGGCGCACAGAATGATGTAATGTGATGCTTTTCAATCTGCTTGATCAAATCAATTGGCTTAAACTTATCATGGTAGTCATAAATGAAGACGCAGCACTCAGCAATCCACTGGCCGTAGAGTTTACCCCAAACTGCCTTACCCCAACCAGTATCTGCTACAGTAAGATGGAGTCCACCCTTCTGAACCTGCTGCCAGTAGCTTGCAGTTACAATGTGTCCGAGCGGATAAAGGAAGTTATGAGAAACAAGCTTTGGATGGCTTGTAGTTCCAGATGTAAAGTATGCAAGAAGAATGTCGTCGTTCTTGCTGATTTCTTCGCGTTTGAGGGCATGGAAATCATTGAGGGCAGCTTCACTTACGTTAAGATAGCCTTCTGTAAAGTCGAGCCATGTAGGATGCTTTGTCTTGAACTCATCGCTCATTCCCTTATCAAGTCCAAATGGTGGAACTGCAACAAGAGTTTTGAGTGAAGGACATTCTTTCTGAGCATCTTCGATATATGTGAAAAGATCACGGTGATCTACAGCAACAACTGCCTTGATATAAGCGGCGTTACAACGGAAAACGATATCTTCTTTTGTAAGCATGTGAGTTGCAGGAATTACTGAAGCACCAATTTTGTGAAGTGCTACAATAGAAATCCAGAACTCGTAGCGGCGCTGAAGAATCAGCATTACAAAGTCACCGCGTTTAATTCCAATACTGCGGAAATATGCGGCTGCCTTGTCTGTGCGTTCTTTGAGCTCGCCAAAGGTCATGCGGAGTTCTTCGTCGTTATCGTTGCACCAGATAAATGCAGTAGCATCCGGTGTACGCTTGGCAAGAACATCAACTACATCATAACCGAAGTTGAAGTTCTCAGGAACCTTTATTTTATAGTTTGCAAAAAAGTCGTTATAATCTGTAAACTCTGTCTTCTCAAGAAAATCTTCTAACATGTATTTATCCTTTTTGTCATTGTCGGGCTTGACCCGACAATCTGCACATCTCAGTCCATTGCAGATTCCCCGGTCAAGCCGGGGAATGACATTATTGTCATATAATAATCGCTAAGAATTTAGCTTTCTGATTATTTAATGCCTGCATACCATGCTGCTTAGTAGCGTCAAAGTATACACTATCACCTTCTTCGAGAGTCATTTCTTTTCCATCAATAACAAGCTTCATTGAGTCTTCAATCATATATTCAAACTCATGGCCTGGGTGAGAATTGAAATGAATCTCACGTGTTTCTTCAGGTGTTATTGTTACGATAAATGGATCTGCCTTGCGATTCTGGAAACCTGCTGCAAGTGCCTGATATTTATAGTCACTGCGACGGTCAACAGAAAGTCCCTTATCTTTTTTTGTAAGGCAGTAGGAATGCATGTGAGGTTCCTTGCCGGAGATAAGTGTTCCAAGGTCAATTCCGTACTTCTTAGACATAGACTGAAGGATTCCAACTGGAATATCTACTGTGCCTGTTTCGTACTTCTTGTACTGATCAATCGAAATACCGCAAACACCTGCAGCTTCTTCAACTGATACATCCATAATTTCACGCAGACCGATTAAACGGTCTGCTACAGCCTTTATCTCCTCATTCATAGTTTACCTCGTATAGAAAGTTTTCATTATAATATAATATTTCTATGCTTTTTTCAATAGAAAAATTAAAAAATAATAAAAATATTTAGTATAATTAAAGTTGTACCCGAAACTTGTGGATTTATAAAAGTATGTTATACTTATTTATATGTACGTAGAAAGCGAACTTTTTGAACATACTGTTCTTATTGTAGATGATGAACCCGTCAACAGAGAGATTCTGGGAAACATTCTTGGCTCGGAATATAAAATTCTTTACGCAAATAATGGTAAAGAAGCTATGGATAAAATCCATATTTATGGGGATCGGATTTCTATAATTCTTCTGGACCTTTTAATGCCGGAAACTTCGGGCTATAAGGTTCTGGAACAAATGAATAACGAAGGACTTATCACAGAAATTCCTGTTATTGTTTTAACTGCCGATAAATCTTCAGAAGTAAAAAGCCTTAAGCTTGGGGCTGCAGATTTTCTTACCAAGCCTTATGATTCGCCGGAAGTAATTCAGGCCAGAGTTCGCCATTCCATCACCCTGTTTGAAAATTCAAAAATCATTCATGCAACAGAATTTGATAAACTTACCCTTCTCTATAATCCGGATTATTTTTTCCAGTATGCCGAACAGTTTGATTACAGATTCCCGGATATTGTTATGGATGCTATTGCAATCAACTTTACTCATTTTCATCTTCTTAATCAGCTTAAAGGCAGAAGTTTTGGAGATGATATTCTTAATGCAATTGCAAACGGAATCAGAGCTGCATTTAAAAATGTTGGTGGAATTGCCTGTCGAAATCAGGGAGATTCTTTTTATATTTACTGCCAGCACACAGACAACTATCAGTTCTTTATTCAGCAGATTAAGGCCGCGCTTTCTAATGTTTTAAAAGATTCAGAAATAAGAATCAGACTTGGTGTTTTCTCAGATGTTAAACGATCCTACTCTATGATTCAACGTTTTGACCATGCGGTTCAGGCATGTAATTCTTTACGCGGAAAAAATGGAGAGGACATCTGTATTTATGACCAGCAGATGGCAGAGAAAGAAGTTTTTGATGCTCACCTGTTAGAAGGTTTTGAAGCTGCAATTGAACAAAAACAATTCAAAGTAAACTATCAGCCAAAGTTTAATATCACAGGAGATAAGCCTGTGCTTTGCAGTGCCGAAGCTCTTGTAAGCTGGCAGCATCCGGAACTCGGTCGTGTTCGTCCAGATCTTTTTATTCCGCTCTTTGAAGAAAATGGTCTTGTTACAAAACTGGACCGCTATGTTTGGGAAGAAGCCGCTGCGCAGATTAAAAAATGGAAGGCTGAGCTTGGCGTTACAATTCCGGTTTCTGTAAACGTTTCCCGCGTAGATATTGCAGCTCCTGATGTAATTGAATTTATAAGCAGGATTGTAAAACAAAACGGACTTCAGCCATCAGAGTATATGCTTGAAATTACGGAGTCTGCTTATACTGAAGATTCAAAAAGAATTATTGAAGTTGTAGAAGAACTTCGCCGTCTTGGTCATAAAGTAGAAATGGATGATTTTGGTTCGGGCTACTCTTCTCTTAATATGCTTACTTCTATGCCTATTGATGCCCTTAAAATGGACAAGGCTTTTATCAGAAATATTAAACCTGGCAACAAAGATATGAAGCTTGTAGAACTTGTTCTGAACATTGCAAAGAATCTTGAAGTGCCTGTAATTGCAGAAGGTGTTGAAACTGAAGAAGAATACAAAATGTTAAAGGCTGCTGGCTGCGACATCATTCAAGGTTATTATTTTTCAAAACCTGTTCCACCGGAAGAATACAAAAATTTTGTGTAAGAGGTATATATGATTACAATTGAAGGGCTTAAAGCCTGTGGTGTAGATGTAGAAACTGGTCTTGCACGTTGTCTTGATAAAGAAGATTTTTATCTTAATCTTATTGATATGGGCATTAAAGATGCGCATTTTGAAAAACTCGGTGAGGCCCTCGCTAAAAAAGATTACGACGAAGCTTTTGAACAATGTCATGCACTTAAAGGCCTTGTCGGAAATCTTGCACTGGAAGATCTTTATCAGCTTGTTTGTCAGATGACAGAACTGCTCAGAAATAAAACCGATACAGATTATTCTCCTCTTTATTCTCAAATTATGGAAATGCGAAACAAAATCAAAAATCTGTAAAAGATGCCCATGAAAAAATTATTTTCCGTTATTCTTGTTTTATTAAGTTTTACAACTCTTATCTGGTCAAATGCAAATAATGCTAATCCGGTAAAAGTTGGATATTATGAAAATGAAGTTTTTCAGGAAGGTGCAGGCCCTGGTCAGATAAAAACCGGTTATTCCTATGAGTATTACAGAAAGATTTCTGAATACACCGGCTGGAAGTATGATTATATTTACGGAAGTTTTGGGGATTTGTACCGTATGCTTCTGGACGGTGAAATTGATTTACTTGCAGGTCTTGCTTATAAGAGTAACCGTGCAAATTTAATTTCTTATCCTGATGCTGCTATGGGTAACGAAACCTATAGTCTTGTTAAGCATGCTTCTGATTCAAGTATTACAGCAAACTACTCTACTCTTAATGGAAAAACTATTGGCGTCTTAAACAGCGCTATGGTTGATGTTCTGAAAAACTTCTTAAACTCTCATAATGTAAATGCATTAATTAAAACCTTTGATGATTATGATAAGCTCTTTTTAAGCTTTGATTCTAAACAGATTGATATTCTTGCGGCCGAAGGCGACGGTGCTCATGAACGCGAAAATGCAGAAGTACTTTGTGCCTTTGGTGCTTCTGAATATTTTATGTGCGTAAATAAAAACAGAGCAGATCTGCTTGAAGAACTTAATGCAGCACAGACTCAACTCTTTACCGAAGAACCTAATTTTATAAGTTCACTTCGTGCAAAGTATTATCCTATCAGTGTTTCAAGCCGTGCCTTTTCAACAGCAGAAAAAGAATGGATTTCCACTCATTCAGAATTACGCGTGGGATATTTAAAATCATATCTTCCTTACAGTGATACAGATAAATATGGAAATGTAAACGGTGTTATAAAAGATATCATCCCTCAGATTATTGAAAGGCTTGGAATTACTGAACTTAATTATTCTTTCCAGGGCTTCCAGAGTTATGATCAGATGATTACTGCAATGATTGAAGGCCAGGTTGATACAATATTTCCTGTTGGCGGCGGTCTTTATTATTCAGAGGAAAATGGAATCTACCAGTCGAATCCTGTTGCTTCTTCTTCTACTGAGCTTGTGTTCCTTTCTGAAAGTAAAGTAGTTACTCCAAAAACTTTTGCAATCAATAAAAATAACAAGATGCAGTACTACTATGTAATCAATAATTTTTCTGATATCGAAATCAAATATTATTCATCTATCGAAGAATGTCTTAATGCTGTTCTTTCCGGCAATGTAGACTGCACTACTATTAACGGACTTCGAAATGATATTTTAAAAAATCGTCATTATCATAATCTTTCTTTCAGACAGCTTAAAACTTCTGATGATCGTTGTTTCGGAATTGAAATTGGTAATGAAGGTCTTCTAAAACTTTTGAATCGTGGAATAAATGTTCTTGGTTCGGAGCATACTCAAAATCTTTCTTACCGTTATTCACAACTGCTCTATCATTATTCCATCACTGATATGTTAAACGATCACATGGAAATTGTTATTCCAGTTGTTTTATTGATTGTTATTATCATTTTGATTTTTCTTATACGCGATTCTAAACATTCAAAGATTGCCCTTAATGCGGCAGAAAATGCAAACCGTGCCAAGACAATCTTTTTAAATAATATGTCTCATGATATCCGTACTCCTATGAATGCAATTGTAGGCTTTACGGAACTTGCACAGCAGAACCTGGAAAACAAGGAAATCATTTCTGATTATCTTTCAAAAATTTCTATTTCAAGTCAGCATCTGCTTTCTTTGATTAATGATGTTCTTGATATGAGCAGAATTGAAAGTGGCGCTATTGCTTTTGAAGAAACTGTCATTAATCTTCCGGATTTAATCGACGAACTTAAAACTATTGTTCAGCCGACTATTGAACAAAAGCATCAAACCTTTACCGTCGATATTTCAAATATCATAAATCAAAATATCATTACGGATAAGCTTCGCATAAATAAAATACTTTTAAATATTCTTAGTAATGCAATTAAGTTTTCCGGTGATAAAGGTTCCATTACACTTACTGTATTTGAGCATGTTTCAGAAGATGTTCCGGTTAATAATTCAATTTATGAATTCAGAATCAAAGATAATGGAATTGGTATTTCAAATGATTTCCAGAAAATTATTTTTGATTCATTTACTCGAGAAAGAACAAGTACTGTCAGCGGCATTCAGGGAACAGGTCTTGGTATGGCCATTACAAAAAATCTTGTTGATCTTTTAAATGGAAATATTGAAGTTCAAAGTGTTGAAGGTATTGGTTCTGAGTTCATTGTTACAATTCCTCTTAAAACTTCCAGCGCTCAGGTAGTAAAAAAAGATTCGCAGATAATAGATGTAGATTTTACCGGTAAACGTATTCTTATTGTTGAAGATATTGAGATGAATCAGGAACTTGTAAAAATGATGCTCTCTCCTTATTCCTGTGAAGTTGATATTGCAAATGATGGAACTGATGCTGTTGAAAAAATTAAGGACAGTCCTGCGGGCTTTTATGATTTAATTCTGATGGATATTCAGATGCCGCAAATGAATGGTTATGAGGCTACAAGACAAATCCGTAAATTGGAAATCGAGAAAAAAACTCATATTCCAATTTTTGCAATGACGGCAAATGCCTTTGATGAAGATAAGAAAAAAGCAAAAGAAGCTGGAATGGATGGCCATATTGCAAAGCCGATTGACCGTGTACTTTTAATAAGAACTCTACAGGAAATACTGCAATGAAAAAACTGCACATAATTCTTTCAAACTTTTTTATAGTATTTCTCCTTCTGTGTTTTGTTACTTATTATGTGCATAACGAAATGCTTATCAATCAGGAATATAATACTGAAACTTTTACTAACATGACTGTTGGAATGGAACAGGTAACTACTAACTATCTTATTTCTGAACAGCGTACCTGTGATAACTGGGCTCATTATATCAATAATAAAAAAATGACAATGCAGGAAGCAATCGACTATCTTGCTATTGCACAAACTATTGCTACAAACTCTGCACATATTGTTTCTTTAAAAGATGGAAGCTTTAAAGGTCTTTCTAACCGTCCGCACTCAAGTGACCCGAATGACTTTTCAGTTTCTTATGAAACCTTTGATATTTTTACTGATCATATTCTTTCAAAAAATAATTCACAGGTTAATGCTACGCGTTCTTTTACAAATCCTATGAACGGTGTTCAATCAATTGCTTTCTGTAATAATCTTATTCTTAAATCAGAAGACGGAAGTTTTTATGATGCTGTTCTTATGCGAATTATTCCTGTTGATACTCTTTCTGATAAATGGGTCTTCCCTACTGATAAATATGTTAATGCCCAGATTTCCATGATTGATTCAGAAGGTAACTATATCATCCGTGGTAAATCTTTTAAGAATTCTAACTTCTTTGAATTTTATAAATCCTATAATCAGGTAAACTACGACAAGCTTGATGAAATGGAGCATGCGATTATTACTACCGGCGAATACAGAATGCTTAATTCCAAAGGTGAAGAATGTCTTATAATTCATGTTGCCGTAAAATCTGCTCCAGGCTGGTATTTGATTTCTTATATTCCAATGTCTGAGCTTTCTGATAATTACATCGATTGGCTTTTAATTGGTTTTGTTGCTTTTTCTCTGATTCTTCTTTTACTGCTGGATATCATTTTCTTTATGCTTTACAACAAAAAGCTTACGGCTGCTGCTGAAGCAGCGCGTGCTGCTAATAAAGCAAAAACTGATTTTCTTTCTACTATGTCTCATGATATCAGAACTCCAATGAATGCAATTACAGGCTTTACCATGATTGCAGAAAAAAATATTTCTGATACAAATACTGTAAAAGAAAATCTTGTAAAAATCAGAATGGCTAGTAATCATCTTTTAACTTTGATTAATGATATTCTTGATATCTCCAAAGTTGAAAGCGGCCGTGTAAGTCTCTCCCCTCATACTTTCTCAATTAATGATACTGTTGATAATCTTTTAAATATTTCTCAACCGATGGTCCGCGAAAAAAATATTGATTTACACTTTGAGCGTAAAACTTTTGAACATGAATATCTGTTTGCTGACCAGCTTCGAATCAATCAAATTTTTATTAATATTCTTTCGAATGCAATTAAATATACTCCAGAAGGAAACCGGGTAGAAATTGAATTACATGAAGAGCCTTCTCAAAAGCAGGATTGCATTAAACTGATTTATACAGTTGCAGATACTGGAATTGGAATCTCTAAAGAATTCATGGAAAATATTTATACTCCATTTGCCCGTGCAACTGACAGCCGCATTAATACAATTCAGGGAACAGGTCTAGGCCTTGCCATTACAAAACGTATGGTAGATTTGATGGAAGGTCAAATTGAATGTCAGAGTGAAATTGGAAAAGGAACAACCTTTACGGTTACTCTGGACCTTATGATTTCTGATGTAAATGATATTTCAAGACAGGAAGAAGCAAATCTTGAACTTTCAGAAATGAATGTTTTGATTGCAGAAGATATGGATGTAAACTGGGAGATTATAAAAACTCTTCTGGAGATGTATGGCATTCACAGTGAGCGTGCAGAAAACGGTCAGGTTGCCGTTGAAAAACTTAGAAACATTGATAACGCAAAATACGATGCTGTATTTATGGATGTCCAGATGCCTGTAATGAATGGACTTGAAGCTACAAGACAAATCCGAAAACTTGAAAATCCAGCTGCATCCCAGATTCCTATAATTGCAATGACAGCAGATGCATTCTCTGAAAATGTTACAGAATGTCTTGAAGCTGGAATGAACGGACATATTTCAAAACCAATAGATATTAAGTTTGTAATTCGTGAATTAAAGAAGATTCAAAATTCAAGAATACAAAATCATACAGAAAATCGGAAAGGAAACTAAAATGAAAAAATTTAAGTATTTATTTTTTTTAATTCTTTTAATTTTATTAACTGGTTTTAATGTTTCTTGTAGAAAGAAATCTGTAGATATTGAAGCCTTTACTCCCCGACTAGATACAAGTACTTCCTGTAGTCTTCAGATAGTTGGAAACTATAAAAACTTTGAAGCCTTAGAAACTGAAATAGATCGCTTTAACGAATTTTATCCAGAAATTGATATTACATATTTTTCACTAGATAACTATAACAATACAATCATCAATTCTCTGGCTAGTGATGATGCTCCTGATATTTTTATGGCTTTTCAGTGGATGCGTGATAAACCAATGTATAACGCTCTCTTTGATAAATGTCAGAATATGGCCGAAAAAGAAAAACTTGGTTTTGATTTAAGTACAATAAAAAAATCCCTTATATACAAAACGCCGGATGGTTCAATTCCAATGATTCCTGTATTTGGTTTTACAAATGGAATGCTTATAAATGAAGACATCTTTAAAAAGTATGGAATAAAAATTCCGGTTACCTACTCTCAATTAATTGAGGCGTGTACAAAGCTTCAGGAACTTGGTTATAAAAATCCTATTCTTTCTTATGATTCACCGACGTCTATTTTCCCTTCTCTGGTTTATACGAATTTCTGTAATCAGCTTGCCAAAAATCCTAAGGCAATAAGCATGCTCAATGAATTGAATCCAGAAGCCGGTGAATATATGAGACCTTGCCTGGAATGGACTAAGAATTTCTTTGAGCTTGGTTTTATAGATTTTGATGAATGTGCAAAAATAAATAATAACTACAATGCAGTAATAATGCGCTTTTTTGAAGGCGATGTTCCAATGATGCTTGGTTCTGCTGATGTTGCTTCGGGGACTTTCAAACGCGAAAAACTTTCTAAGGATTACGAAGAAAATCCATTTGCTTACAGCTTCCATATTTTCCCTTCAAGCGATAAGAGTTTTGATTTTCTTTTTTCATCATCTATTGATTTCTGTGTTAATAAAGACAGTAATAATCTGGAAGCTGCAAATGAGTTTATAAGATTTTTAATTCGTACTGAAGAACTGAATAATCTTGCTCAAATTAAACGTCTTGTTACCTGCTCAACAGATTATTCTTTTGACGAAATGTTCTCTGCCCTGCAGAATGCAAATCCAATATACCAGTATGAAACCGGCATTATGGATAATACATTTACTCAACTGCGTAATGCGTGTTATGAGGTTGCAAAAGGAAATATGAGTATTGATGAAGCTGTCGCTGCTTATGGGAAATTTAAATCCCAATAAGCTAACGAGCGTTAGTCTTCTACTTTAAGAACTTCGCGACGGTACTTTGTTCCGATTTCTGTCAACTTGAACTTCTGGATTTTTCCAGAACCTGTCATTGGGAACTCGTCCATAAACATTACAAGCTGTGGCCACTTGAACTTAGAAAGTTTGTCGCGGCAGAACTCAATTACGTCCTGTTCTGTAAGTTTCTTTCCTTCGTGAAGAATGATGAAGGCTCCGGTGATTTCTCCGTAGCGCTCAGACTTAACTGCTGCTACCTGAATATCTTTAATCTCTGGCATCTGAATAAGGAACTCTTCAATTTCGCGAGGGTAAATATTTTCACCACCGCGGATAATCATATCTTTAATACGACCTGTAATCTTATAATTGCCGTTTTCGTCTTTTACACCGAGGTCTCCGGAATGAAGGTATCCGTTAGCATCAATTGTTTCTGCAGTTGCTTCAGGCATTTTGTAATAGCCCTTCATTACGTTCCAGCCCTTACAGCACATTTCACCCTGAACTCCAACAGGACATTCTTCACCGGTTTCTGGATTCAAAACCTTTACATCAATTCCTTCAAAAGCATCACCTACAGTTGTAGCGCGAACTTCAAGGCTGTCATTCCAGTGGCTCTGTGTCATTCCAGGACTTGTTTCTGTAAGGCCATAAACTGAGGTAATTTCCGGCATATGCATTTCATCATTTACACGCTTCATAAGTTCAACAGGAACACCTGATCCTGCCATAATACCGGTACGCAGAGAAGATAAATCAAACATGCTGAACATAGGATGATTAAGCTCTGCGATAAACATTGTTGGAACACCGTAAAGTGATGTACACTTCTCTTTCTGAATTGAAGCCAATGCAACAAGTGGATCAAAGCTTTCGAGAAGTACGTGTGTACCACCATGAGTCAAAACTGCCATAACTCCAAGTACTATTCCAAAACAATGGAAAAGAGGAACAAGGAGACAGAGGCGGTCCTGAGCTGTATAGCGCATACGTTCACCAATAATAAATCCATCATTAATAATGTTACGGCTTGTAAGCATAACTCCCTTAGGGAAGCCTGTTGTTCCAGATGTATACTGCATGTTTACAACATCTTCTGGAGTTACTTCTGATTCAATTTTATGAATGATTTCAATATCAACATGCTGACCAAGAAGCAGAAGTTCTGGTGTTGAATAAAGTCCGCGATATTTTTCTGGTCCCATGAATACAACATTTTTAAGGCATGGGAAACGTGCAGACTTAAGGCATCCGCGTTCATATTGATCAAGTTCAGGAACAAGCTCTTTAATCATCTGAACATAATTAGAATCCTTTACACCATCAGTAAGACAAAGAGTTGTTAAATCAGCCTGCTTTACAAGATATTCAAGCTCATGAAGTTTATAAGAAGTATTTACTGTAACTCCTACTGCACCAAGACGTGCGCATGCAAACATATATGTAAGCCAGTCTGGAACATTAGTTGCCCAGATACCAACGTTATCGCCTTTTCTAACACCAATTGCATATAGACCACAGGCCATATCATCAACGCGCTTATCAAACTGCGCATAAGTAAAACGAAGATCACGGTCTGCATAAACCATAAACTCGTGGCTTGGATTTTCCTTTGTTTTCTGTCTTAAAAGCTGTGATAAAGTTAATTCAATCATAATCATAAATATAGAAAATTTTACTAAAAAATTCAATACAAAACTTAATAAATAATAAATATATTTAGTATAATTAAAATATTATATTCCTCAAAAGACCCGTTTCTTCGTTTTATCTTGCGTTTTCGCTATTTTATGAGATACTTAACATATGAAAACGAAATTTTTTAAAAAATCTGTCGTTATCTCTACTGTTTTAATCATTGCTGTAGTTGTTACTGCATTTACAGCATACACAATGATTTCAAAGCAGCAGGCATCGCAGAGAGTTGCACAAAAACTAAGAGAAGAGATTTCCCAAAAAGGAATCATGATGGAAGACTATCTCCAACCGGAAATAGCGCTTACAAAAAAATTAGCTTCCTCCCCTACTGTAATTGAATTTTTCAAAAATCCAACAGATAGCGAACTTCAAAAAAGAGCTATAGCAGAATTCGGAAGTTTTAGAGATGCTTTTCAATCTCATATTATTTTCTGGGCAAATGATATTGATAAAGATTTCTATAATGGTATGGAATATTCCTATACTATTAATCCGGATAATCCAGCTGACTACTGGTATAAAATGACTCTTTTTGAAACCGATATATATAACTTCAATATTAACTATAATGCCGAACTTGACCAGACCTGTCTCTGGCTTAATGCCGTAGTACGCGATGAAAAAATGAAACCAATTGGAATGTGTGGTACAGGTATTGAGCTGGACAGTTTTATCAGTAAGTGTTATGAGAGTCTTAATGATTCATTCAACATGTTCTTCTTTAACGATGGCAGAGAAATAACCGGTGCTAAAGATAAACAGATTCTTGTTGATAAACTTCATATTGATTCAGTGTGTCCGGAAGATTTTGATTTTGACAATAATATGAAGAAAGCCAAGGAATTAGCAGTTTACGATACAGTTTATGAATTTGAATTGACTTTCAAAGACCGTGCCGTAATGCGCTATCTTCCAAGTTATGGCTGGTATATTATTGCAAGTGCTCCGGTTTCTGCAGGTCAGGAAAAAGGAGTTTCTGTTCTGATGATTATTACAATTGCAATTGTTGTTGTATTTGCAATTTTTGTAATTATCATTGCTAAGCTTCAGGACGTTATGGTTCAGATTCGTTCTTCTCAGGAAAAAGAAAGACTTGTTCAGCAGAAGGAACGAAAAATTGGTGAACGACTTTTTGAAGAAGCTCAAAACCTTGTAGTCGCCACTAAGGAAACTGCCGCAACCAGTCAGGACTCTTCAGCTGCTGTAAAAGAAATTGTTGCTACAATGGAAGACTCAAATGTTCTTTCAGAAAATATCTCTACAAAAATCAAAGACGTATCAAGTGTAGCTAACCAGACTTCTTCTGATGTAACAGAAGGTGTTGCTCAGATTGAACAGAACGTTGCACAGCTTCACGAAATTTTTAATGCAAACCAGCAGACTATTGATGGTATTAAAGTTCTTAGTGAAAAGATTGAAAGCATCTGGGATATTGTTACCCTCATCAATAACGTTGCAGACCAGGCAAAGATTATCGCCTTCAACGCTGAGCTTGAAGCAAGTACTGCGGGAGAAGCAGGTAAATCCTTCCGTATTGTTGCTAATGAAATTCGTCGTTTGTCTGATGGTATTATTGATGGTACCCGAGAAATTAAGGAACGAATTAACGAAATACAACATTCTTCAGACTCCCTCATTCTTGCTTCTGAAAGTGGAACAGAGAAAATCAATGCGGGTTATGAAAATGCACGTGGTCTTGAAGCTAAGTTTGCAAGTATAAAAAGTTCAGCCGAAATCACAGCAAGCAGTGCAGATAACATTGCTGAGATTATCCGTCAGCAGGCCAGCGCAAGTGAACAGATTCTTATTGCGCTCAAAGAGATTTCTGCCGGCGTTGAAAATTTCACCGTAGCAACAGATAACATTTCTCTTGCTTCGGAAAATGTACGTAAGATTTCAGAGGACTTAAATAATGCAAGCAGAGACTAATGAAGAAGGAAATGAGAACTATCTGATTTTTTCTGTGCGTGAAAATTTATATTCTATAAATACTTCTAATGTACAGGAAATAATGCACTCTGCAAAAATTCATCCACTCCCCTTTGTACCACAATACATTGAGGGAGTTGTGAATTGCCGTGGTGTTGCTTACACAGTAGTTAATTTTCTAAAACTTGAAAATCAAGAAGATTCTGATATGTCTAATATGCCTGTTCTGGTTTTCAGACGGGATGATGATCAGTTTGCGCTTCATATTTCAAGTATAGAACTTTTCTTTGAACCTGAAAAAGAAGATATCCTGCCAGATGGAATTAAATATAAATCTAAACTAATTCCTTTTTTTGATGCTGATTCAATTGAAGAAGCTCTCCGTCGTGATTTAAGGGAGGAAGATTTATGAGTGACTCACTGCGTGTTCTTATTGTTGATGATTCTGCCATTACACGAGGACTGTTTGAAAAAGCTTTTATCAGAAATAATTTTGAAATTGCTGGTATGGTTTCCAATGGGCGTAAAGCTGTAGACTTTTGTCGTGATGTAAAAGTTGATGCTGTTATCAGTGATTATGATATGCCGGAGATGAATGGAATCGAAGCGGCTAAAATTCTTGTACATGAAATTGGTATTCCTGTTGTAATTTATTCTGATGATGCTTCAATAAAAGCAGATGTTCTAGCTTGTGGTGCATATTTTGAAAAGAAGCCATCCCTGCAAAGTTTTGATGAAACATCATTAAAATATTTTACAGAAAAGGTTCGTGCTTCTGTTGAAAAAGCAAAAGCTTCTGGTTGTGCTTCGAATTCTCAAAAGGCTTCTGATTTTGATACTCAGGAAAAAGATATTATATTCCCTGGAGAAGATTTTAAAATTTTATGTATAGGTGCTTCAACAGGTGGACCAACTGCTGTTCAGGAAGTTTTGTCCGGACTTGGAGACCACTTCCCTCTGCCAATTTTATACACCCAGCACATTGATGTTGGAGCTGATGAAAAGATGGTCAGATGGTTTAATCAGGTTTGCCCTAATATTCCTATGGAAATTGCAAAAGATGGTCAGATTGCCAAAGCCGGTCATGCATATATGGCTCCTGCTGAAAAACATCTTGTAATAGATTATATAAAAAATGATTTACCTGTATTAAAGCTTTCTGATGAACCGCCGGAACGATTTTTACGTCCTGCTGTTAATAAGCTTTTTCGTTCCGCAGCAAAACATTATAAAAAATCGTGTCTTGCACTTTTACTTACAGGAATGGGTCAGGACGGAGCTGAAGGCTGTAAAGAAATAATAAATGCAGGCGGCTATACAATTTGTGAAGCCGAATCAACCTGTACCGTATTTGGAATGCCTTCTGCCGCCATTGAAATGGGAGCTGCTTCCAGGGTTTTACCTCGCGGAAATATCGCAAGGGCCGTTAATAAGATGATTAAGTAAGGGATAGTTTATGGATGATAAAGAGTTTACAGATATTATAGCACTTATTTCCAGGCAAACAGGCATAATTCCTCGTGAAAGTCATAAGAGCGGAATTTTAAATTTTATTGAAAAACGCAAAAAAGAAATAAATCTTAATGGATTGGATTATTATAATTATATCTGTCTGAATAAAAGTGAATTAGATTTGCTTTTAAATAATGCAACCGTTAATGAAACTTATTTCTTCCGCGAGGAATCTCAGTTTAATCTTTTAAAGAATAAAATACTTCCAGACATGCGGGCCAAAATGGGACTGTCCCCAATAAGAATCTGGAGCGCCGCTGCATCAAGTGGAGAAGAAATTTATTCTTTATATCTTCTAGCGACTTCACTTGGAATCAGAACTGAATGTACTGCAACTGACATTAATACAACTGTTTTACAAAAATGCGAAAACGGAATGTATAAAACAAATTCTGTAAAAGCTGTGGATGGCGCAAAGTTTCATTATCTTCTTGCTCCATATCTTACAAAAGATAAGGAAGTATTAATTCCGGAAGAAATCATTTCAAAAATTGATCGAAGACAAATTAATCTTTCCAAGGCAGATGCAATATTCCCGAAGAATATTAATCTCGTATTTATACGAAATGTGTTTGTATATTTTACTTCTGAAATGCGAAAGGCTATCCTTCAAAAAATAGTTACGGATTCTCTTGCTCCTGATGGTTACATCTTCTTATCTATGAATGAAATTGCAACTATCGATACAACTATTATTCCAAAGGGATTAGAAAAATGTTCAGATGGAAATGTTTTCTATCTCCATAAAAAAGGATGAGCAAAGTGGGAATAATTAATAAACTTTCAAAAAATGATTTTCTCAAGAAAAAGATTGCAGCTGTTCAAAAAGAGACTAAGCCTGAATCTGAAATTGTTGCTCTTGTAAATGATCTTCCTACCCCATCTGAAAATGGCAACGTAATAAAAAATTATCTTGCAGAAACAAGATGGCTGGCTCATACCTTAAAAACTCAACCGGAAATCACCAGAGAAATTCTTAGAGTTTTAAGTATTACAAAAGACAGTTCATTAATCCTTGGCTTCTCTCCTGTATATAATCTTTATACTGCTACCGAAGATTTGTACAAGGCAATTATTGATGGAAAAACAGTTTTCTCAGAAAACCTTTTAGTTTTAATTAGAGAAACTGCAGATAAGCTTTCTGAAATGTGCGACATGATTGAAGAAGGCCGCATGGAAGATCTGTTTAATATAAACATCCGTCAGTATCTTTTATATCTGGATAAGGCTGTTGCTGGAGAAATCTTTAATGCACAGAATCTTGTAAACAGCAATAAAGAAAAAACACTCCTTCTTTCTGAAAATACAGATGATGAGGAACAAGAAGAAACTAAACAAAAGAAAAAAGAAAACAATGGAATTGTACAGCTTGAATCATCAAAGATTTCTGACATGATCAATCAGCATCAGGAAATGATTGCGCGTTCATATATCATTATGAATCAGATTGAAATGATGAAGGAAGCTGTTCTTGATGGTGATAAACGCGCGGCAATAACTTCATACAAACAGCTTTCTGCTGATGCTCAAAACCTTCAGACAAATCTTTTGATTTCTCATGATCAGTTGCTATCGTTTGTACATGAAGACGAGTTAATGTCCAGTCATCATGATTTCCACGGCTTCTTTGTTTTTGCAAATGGCCGTAAATATATGATTCCTTCGGAATTTGTTGTAGATGTAATTTCTGAATCTCCATTAAATTATATTGAAAAACAGAATCAGAAATTTGTAGTTTATGTTCAGGAAAATGAAATGGGTAATGAAAAGAACCGCGAAGAAATCCCGGTTTATTCACTGTCATCCCTGCTTCCTGGAACACCAATCGCAGAACACTCTGTAATGGATACAATTCTTCTTGTTGATTATCAAAAGCAAAAGGTTGGAATTATTGTAGATGTAATGCAGAAGTTTGTTTCTGTAATTAAACTCCCTATGCCTGCTTCTTATAAGAACTTCCCTATTCTTAAAGGACTAGCTTTCGATGAAAAATATGATATGATTCCGATTCTTTATCTTCCGGTAATCATTAAGAAATTCCGTTCTCTTCGTGGATATGATGTTAAAAAGTTTGAAGCTTCTACGAAAAAGCATATTAAGCATGCGCTTGTTGTAGATGATTCAGATACTACACGACTTATTGAACATACAATTCTTGAAGGTAACGGATTCTTTGTTGAAGAAGCCTGGGACGGAATCGCTGCAATGGAAAAAATAAAAGAGAATCAATACGATTTGATTCTTTGTGATGATAAGATGCCCCGCATGAACGGAGAGATACTTCTGGATAATATCCGCCGAATGGAAAATTATACGAATGTACCGGTAATTGCCATTTCTAATAATCCGATTGCTAAAGCAGATGTTTTTATAAGCAAATCAGATTTTAAACGAGATCAGCTTATCCAGATTATAAAGGAGCTTTTACATGAATAGACGAATAATTGTATTGGACCCTTCGGTAACCATTCAGTCAATTTTTAAGGAAATTATAAGACGCTCTGATCTGGAGATTTCATTTGAAACTAACGGAATTCGTTTTCTTGTTGCAATGTATAATCTGCTCCCAGATGTAATTCTTATTAATGCAAGAAACATGAATCCTTCCTGTATTGAAATTGTTCGTCTCATAAAAAGTATTGCCCGTTTTAAAAATATTGCAGTTGGTATTTATGCAACAAGCGACTTTTTGTTTTATGATGAATTTAAACTCAACTGTGGTGCGGATTTATTTTTTACTTTCGATCAAAATCAGATAATTTCAAATATCGAAGAACTGATTGAAAAGAAAGATACTGGACTTTCAAGACCAGAAAAGAATGACATTGTTAAATCTGGTATTCTCGAGAAAATCTTCTCTATGATTGCAACAATTGATTCGCTTCCAGAAATTGCTTCGGAGTTTTTGAGCCTGCTCGCTCAGCTTGGAGATCTCCCTGCTGCAGCAATGTTCATAAAGACAAGTGAAGGCTTAGACAGCTTTTATATTTCTGCGGAAAATTTTTATGAAGAAGAGACTAATGATTTTTTGAAAGTTTGTATGACTGATTTTGAAACCCGCTTCCCTAATCAGAATATGACTAAAGTTGTTCCTCAGAAAATTGAATCAAAAATTACTCTCGAAAGTTTTCATGAAGATCAGCTGCCTCTTTCTGCTTATCAGATTTTTTCGCTTTCGGATAGCAATGGAATTCCAATCGGTACTGTTCATATTGTTCGTGAAGGTGCTTTTACAACAAAGCAGATTGACTTATTCAGTTTTGCAGCAGACGAGATGACCCGTATTCTTGAAAGCGCAATCCGTATGAAAGGTAAACTGAAATTTGAAAGAAACATTAGAAAAGCCTTCAGCCGATTTGTACCTGAACAGATTATTGATGAACTTGTTGATGGTGCCGAAACTGAAGCAAAAGTCGGAGTTGGTGAAAAACGTGACGTTGCAATTCTTTTCTGTGATATCAGATCTTTTACAAATATCAGCGAATGTAATAAACCGGAAACAGTCGTTGCTTTCCTTAACAGATATTTTACAGCCATGTGTACAATAATTAAAAAATATGGTGGTACCGTAGATAAGTTTATGGGCGACGCAATTATGGCAATTTTTGGTGCTCCGGTAAGTTATGAAGATAATGCATATCGTGCTGTTTCTGCTGCTTATGAAATGCGTGAGACCGTAGACAAGATTCCTTTAGATGATCTTATTCTTCCTCCTGGAATGAAATTCTCTGCAGGAATCGGAATCCATTATGGAGACGTAATTGTAGGTTCTATCGGTTCTGCAGATAAAACTGATTATTCTGTAATTGGTGATAATGTAAATCTTGGAAGCCGTATTGAAGGTCTTACAAAAACTTATGGTACAATGCTGCTTGTAAGTGGTGCTGTAAAGGAACAGATCGCTTCTGATGATTTTATTTTCCGTCATCTTGATAACGTAAAGGTAAAAGGAAAAGAAAAGCCGGTTCCAATTTATGCAGTTGACCGCTGCTTAGAAGATTTTAATTCTAAGTATAGGGATTATTACGACAAAGCTTTTGCTCTTTATGAAAAAGGTGTCTGGAATCTTGCACGTGAATATTTCCAGAAAGCTCACGATGAATGTGAAGAAGATAAAGCAGCAATTCTTATGGTAAATCGTTGTGATGAATTTATTAAACGTCCACCAGAACATTGGGATGGCGCAATTGCCTATAATACAAAATAGGCAAAAAAATACGGTGGTTGAGTAGTATGGTGTCAAAGGCACTTGTCATATCAAACCCACCGTTATTTTTTTTCTAACAACATTTCTGCGTCTGCTCTACCCTGACGTGCTTCGAGTGCAGAATATGAATTAACTCCGTCTACGGCATTTTGTGCAGGCGGAGTTTTTTTTGTGTCTTTGGATTTTTTCTTTAATGCCTGTTGAAGCGCCCAGGAAGATGAGCGGTTCATCAAGCTGTAGTATTCTTTGTCGTCCATGTGTAAGGCCGCCGGTCAGAGCGGCCGGTGTTCTATAGCAAAGTAACCGAGTTTGCTACGCAAACGTCGCAGTTAAAAAAAATTGCGATGCAGCAATTTTTTAGCTTTACCACTCCTATCACGCAGGAGTATAAACAACGGCTAATATCTTCGCTTTATTCTCACCATGGCTATGAACGTGGTGAGCTACGATTGATTCATAGTAAATTGAATCGCCCTGCTTGAGCTCGTACTTGTCCTTACCATAGATGATTTCTACTTCGCCTTCGAGAACGTAGATGAACTCTTCGCCTTCGTGAGTTGAA
>JAEEGL010327692.1_pt1 | contig 20946 bp, 9 predicted proteins | sample 9134231 | NCBI WGS metagenome assembly JAEEGL01 (sample SAMN16246548, study PRJNA631951) | gut metagenome | biome: gut microbiome; feature: rumen; material: fiber-attached | host: Bos | place: Iran: Karaj | collected 2018-10
CGAAAAGGCCGACCACAGGCCGGGTTGAACTAAGTCGGGTGAGGGTATGGTTATTGCCGAGGAATGTGCCCGCGAACCGTTTCGTGCCGATAGAGATCCAGTTGGATGTGATATCGTACAGGTTGATGTCGTTGGTAAGGCTGAAGACGATGTCCTGCACATAATGCGGAAGGAGATAATCTTTATAGATCACCATGTAGTTCCCGTTCACGATGCTACGCAGATTATTCAGATCATGAAAGGTTTCAACCGTCATTGTGTCGGACAGCGGGAGATGGTCTATCGCTGTGCGAGGAGTGCAAGCGGCGATGGCGGACAAGCGGGCGGACGAGCTGTCGGTCCAGCGCAGACGGGGGTAACGTCCCTCCTCGTAGATCCAGTCGTCGTCGCCCATATACTCGCACACAAGGGCTTCGGGACCGATGAAGTAGCGCGTGGCCACCTTGGTCGCCCCTTCGCAGACGGGATTGACATGGTAGTCGTTGTAAAACGTCGTATTCGCTGATTCCACCTCATCTTGAGTGCCCGTAAGCACACCAGCGTTGTAGGAATGGGTAACTGAGTGACTGGGTGACTGAGTGGCAAAGAGGGCGACAATGGGGTGTACTTTGTCGGAGGCGGTGATGTCGCCGGTGTTGAAGCAACGCTCGATGCGGCAAGTGGTGGCGTTCACATAGCCCACCATGCCGGCGGCATTGCCAGTGGTATTGGTGACAGTGCAACTGTTGAAGCAGCCGACAATCGCGATACTGTCGACCGGATCGTTAGCGGTGCCTACCTTTCCGATGAGGGCGGCGCAATCCGTACCGTTGAAGGTGATTGCTTGAGTGTTTGATTGTGTTATCGCTTGAGTGCTGTAGGTGACGGCGCAGTTCTCGATATGACCGCCCTGAACATTCGTAGCCAACGCTGCTGACGAGCCGCCGCAGCCGGTGATGTGCGGGTCTTCGATGACAAGGTTCTTGATGTCGCCCTTGGAGTGGATGAAGAGGGCGCGGTCGGTGCCGTTTGTCATCGTGAGGTTCATCAGCTTATGCCCCCGGCCATCATAAAAGCCTGTGAAGCAGGTGTCGGCATTCTTGCCGATGGGAACCCAGTCGCCTGCGCTGGCGAGGTCGATATCGGCGGTCTGTATCCAGTGGATATGCGGAAGAGAGTCGTGAGGAATCAGGAAGCGGTGGTAGACGAAGTCCTTGTTGGCGTTGATGCCGTCGCGGAAGGCGAGGAAGTCTTCCAGATTGCTGATGAGGAAAGGGTTCTCGGCGGAGCCGACGTAGGGGGGAATATTGACCACCGCGTCATAGTAGCGGGTGCGCCCTGCCACCTCTATGGTTAAGCGCACCACACCTTGCTTTTGCAGATAGACGTTCCAACTATTGTCGGGCGCATAAAACTCTCTGCGGACAGCATCGGGCCAGAGATTGTCAAGGGTCCACGTAGCCTCCAGGCTGTCGCACAGTTTCCACAACACGAACGACTCGGTTAGGTCGGAGAGTTTCATGTGCTGGCGCTCTTGGTCGTTCATGTTATTGATTGTACTTTGGCCGTTGCCATTCGGTTTCATGAAGACATCGAGAAACGGTACGAGGGTGGCAATCACAATGGAATCTTGGGGGTAATCCAATTCGAGGCGGTAGGTGACATTTATCGGATCGTTGAATGGATCCGGGTAGGGGTACATATTGCACAGATAGGTGTTTTTCCACAAGCTGGGTTTCTGGTTTTTGATGTCGAAATACATCATGCTGTAATAGGTCATGTCGTAGGTGCTGAGGGCCGCGGCGCCACGATTGTCCCGCCAATCTGCCGGAACCAATGTCGACCCCGGAATTGACGGAAGGTCGCTCAGCTGCCAGTCGAAGTAGCAGGTGTCGACGCGGATGCTGTCGGTGGCCGGGTCGTAACTGTTTGTTCCAGTGGAAGAAAGCGTGTAGCCATAGATGCCGCCCACATGGTGGGCTGCAATATAGTCGTCCGTGCCGATGCCGCCGTTGGTGGGGTTCGCCCCCGAAAGGGCCACGCCGACCATATCGGTGGTGCGGACAATCATGCTGGAATAGTTCTGGCGCACGGTGCCCTTCTCCACCTTGCCGACCAAGCCGGCGACATAGTCACCGGAGCAATCGAGATGTCCGGAAGCGAAGCAGACGCTGACTTCGGGCAATGTTCCCGAATATTCCGTCATCAGTCCGATGAGGCCGCCCACGTTGTTGCCACTTGTGCGGATGCTGCCCTCGAAGAAACAGTCGTTGATATGAGCTCCTGAGAGTTCACCCACGAAACCGCCAATATTGCTGGATACTGCCGATGAGCTGCTGGCCACACGGACGTAGGAATTGACGATACCGAGTTTTTCGACGTGTGCATCCCCCTCCATCTTCGAGAAGAAGCCTACATTCATGGTGCCTTCCGGACGGTCGATATACATACCACTGATTGTATGAGTTTCACCAAGTAAATGGCCTTTGAACACGCCCGTCTCGGGCCAGACCGTCCATGCCAGGTTAATCACGCCGTCGCAGGCAGCCACATTCCCCTGGTTGAGGGTGATGTCGCGCATCAGTACGAAGTAGACACCTTCGCCGTGGGCGGGAATGGTGTTGTAACTACCGCTCGCCGGGACCGTCGTCACACAGATTGTGTTGTCATAGTCGTAGTAGAACTGGTTGCCGGTAGCGAGGCTGTTGGCAAAGGCGATGAGCTGCTCCTTGTTGTGGATCCGGTAGGCGTTGGATGCTGTTCCATCACCCTGGGCAAAAGCATTAACACCATAGAAACAACACATTAGAACGACCGCAACACGCGTCAAAATGGGTAAAACTTTCCTTTTCATCTCACTACTGTTTATTTTCGTTTTCTTTTTCTTTCAGGTCGCCGGAATAGGGCCAATAGGTCTCCTCGGGGTGGTTGCGGCGGTAACGCCAGGCGCGGACAATACTCCATGCCAGGCCACCGAGGGCCACGGCGCCGAGGGAAAGAAGGATGATTAACTTTGTCGTCATATCTGTTTTTAACTTTTTTTACTTCGTAAAAAATTTGCTGTAAAATCGGTGCAAAAATAGTAACTATTTATAAAATAGATTTTCCTCTAGCAGAAAATTCCACCAGAGGAAAATTATTTTCCACGAGAGACAAACTTTTTCCTGCCAGAAGAAAAGCCCCCTACCCCGTACCAACGACCTATCATCCCCCTACCAACACCCTACCAACTCCTACCATGGTAGGAGTTGGTTAGGAGTTGGTAAGGCTTTGGTAACTGGTTTATACCGTTGAAACGGCTGGCTACCAATGTTATGCCCCTACGGGGCTTCTGTAAGAGGAAGGGGTGTTCTTTCCTTGGGCTTTGAAGGCTTTGGCCATGGAGGCTTGGGAGGAGAAACCACAGCGCTCGGCGATGTCGGCCAGACGGCAATCGGAATCCTGATGGATAAGACTGATGGCGTAGCGCACACGGTGTTGAGAAATCATGTCGTAGAACGACGAATAACCGCAGCGACGGATGGTCTCGGCTAGGTACTTGCTGTTGGTTCCCAGTTGCGAGATGAGGGTGTCGCTGGTGATATGTGGCTCGGTGAAGATTTTATCCTCTGAAAGCAGGTTCTCAAGGCGTTGAGCGAGGTCGTTGAAGCGAGAGTCAACAAGGTGATGTTTCTCGGAACTATCTGGTTCTATGGAATCTTCGGAATCTTCGGAATTATCCAAAGCCGACACTTTTCGCCAAGGATTGAGCGTCAGGATGCAAAACCAAACACTGGCCCCGATGAAGAGGAGGTCGCGGCCGAACTTCACCCAGGGATTATCGGCATAGAAATTGATGGCTAACAGTATGAGTACCAGCGTGGGAACCCAACGGATGAGGTTGGCGAAGCTTACGGGGAAGTCGTCGCTGTCGGCATAGCGGTCCTCGTTGGCGCGGCGCACGGCGGCCCTGATTTTCAGTGCCATCCTGATTGAACGCCAGAAGTATAGGAGGAAGATGATGCTCACGGCACCCACGGCCGAATTGCGCCACCCATCGGGCATGTGGATGAGTCCGACGGCCTGTAAGAACATCGGCACAAGGACGAGGACGGCAGGAAGGAAAACCCAGTGGTCGTGGATTTTATGCTTGACCGTGGGGAAGAAATAGCCCTCGCACATGATGAGCATCTGGATGGAGAAGAAGAGGAGCGAAAAGGCGTTGACATAGAGCAGCGCGTCGCTGTCGCCTATCTGTAGAAGATACGGAATCTCAAATAGTTGCAGCAAGTAAATGACACCCACAGAGCGCTGGGCGGGGAAAAGCTCGTGGAAATGCTCGCGGTAGGCATGAGGTTTGTAGAACCACTTGAGCAGCCAGCTGTAGAGGTGCGTGACGATGAACGCCAGATTGGCAGAGAAGAGGATTTGATATGTCGCATCGGGCGTTATCATCATGGAATCAGCTATTTAGACCTCTTGAACAGCCGTGCGAAGAACTTGCGCCAGGAGGAACCGTCGAAGAAGGACGAGTCGGTGGTGGCCTGGAGCGTGAGGACGATGCCGATGGGCAACATGACAAGCGATGAAATCCACATGCCCTCGGGACCCATGGCCGACTCACGGACGGCCTTCTCGGCAATCATACCCACCACATAATAAAGCACAAAGAAGCCCACCGAGGCCACCAAGGGAAGGCCCAAGCCGCCCTTGCGCACGATGGATCCGAAGGGGGCACCGATGAGGAAGAGCAGCAGGCAGGCGATGGATAGGGTGAACTTGCGGTGCCACTCGATGTAATGGCGATTGATGTATTCGCGGTCGGAATCAAGTAGTTCCGCATACATGGAGGCATCCTGGCGGGCACTGATGGCGGCATTGCGGGCATGCAGGTAGGCGCTGCGGCGCTCGCGCGGTTCGAGGGTGGAAATAAAGGTCTTGGGAGTGACAGGCTCGGCAGCATGAAGGAGGGTGTCAGACCCAAGATAGCTGTTCCAGGCATGGAGGTTTATATGAATATTGCCAAGATACTGTTCCAAACGCTCCTGGTATGCCTTCTCGAGCTGGGTGATGGAGGTGTCGAGCTGATTGATATTCATCATCTGGTAGCTGCCCTTGAAATTCTCCTCGACGCTACGGTTGTAGGCAAAGGAGGAAATGTCGAAGTTGATGGACTGCTGCTCGAATCCGATGGAGGTGAGGGGGCGCTTGCGATGGTTGTTGCCCGAGGAGTTCTCGGAATAGGAATAGCCGTCGAAGAGCGTGAATTTGAGGTACATATTGTCGGGAGAAGCCTGCATGACACCACGCTTGGCGACAATGACATTGGTCTCGTTCATGCCCTTGGAGTGGTCGTAGATGAGGACATCCTGGAGGGTACGGCCGTCGCGCCCTTTGCCACCCACACGGATAACATAGCCGTCGAAGTCCTTGTAGTATTCACCCGGACGGATATTGACAGCGGGTTTCTTGTGGGTGATGTCGTAGAGGGTCATGCGGTATTTGAGCATGGCGGTGGGCATCACGTTGTTGGCGAAATAGAAGGCCATTCCAGTAAGCAGGAATGCCACGAAAGCCATGGGCATCATGGCACGGCGCACGGAGATGCCGCCGGCTTTCATGGCCACCAGCTCGTATTTCTCGCCAAAGTTGCCCATGGTCATGATGGAGGCGAAAAGGACCGCTATGGGCAAAGCCATGGGGACGAAGGTGGCAGAGGCGTAGAGCAGCAGCTCGGCAATGACGCTGAAGTCGAGACCCTTGCCGACGAGATCGTCAACATACTTCCAGACGAACTGCATGAGCAGCACCAGCACCGAGAGGGTGAAGGTGAGCACTAGCGGGCCGATAAATGAGCGGAGTATGAGACGGTCTATCCTTTTCATTCAGCGTTTAGAATTTGCCCGAGAGCCATCGCCACAGGTCGTTGCCGTTGGCCAAAATCATGAGCGCCAACAGGAGGAACATGCCGACACTTTGGGCATAGGAAAGGAATTTGTCGGAGGGTTTCCGGCGGGTGATTATTTCCCAGAGGGTGAAGAGGATATGTCCGCCATCGAGACCCGGGATGGGGATGATGTTCATGAATGCGAGGATAAGGGCCAAGAGGGCGGTGAGGTTCCAGAAGGCATGCCAATCCCAGTGGTCGGGGAAGAGGTCGGCCATAGCGCCGAAGCCGCCAAGGTTCTGTACGCCGTTGGAAGAGAAGAGCATCTTCAGACCCGAGACATAGGTGGCAAGGGTCTCCCAACCGTGGCTGATGCCGCGGGGGATGGCCTCCCAGAGGGTGTAGTCGATGTGGTTGACGAGAGAAGGGAAAAGGATGGCAAGGTCGTTCTGGCACTGAACACCGAGCTTGCCCTGGTCGTTGACCATGACGGGCAGGGAATCGAGGGCACCATTGCGATAGAATCCCACCATGATGGTGGCACCGGCCTTCTCGGCAAGAACGGGCGTAATGTCCTGGAAGACGTTGAGCGGCTGGCCGTCGATGCTGACGACGCTGTCGCCCGGCTGCATGCCAGCGCGTTCTGCAGGTGAACCCGTGACGAAAGACTTGACGACGAAGGGCGTGCGGGGATACATGAGCTGTTTGGTACGCTCCTGGGTGACACGCTCGGCCAGATGGCCGCTGAGGGTGATGGTGAAAGCGCTGTCGCCACGGCGCACGGTGACCTCGCGGGCATCGCCGAGGAGGAGCAACTTATTGGCCACAGTGTAGTCGTCGACCAGCGAGTCGTCGATGGCGGTGATGATGTCACCATGACGGAAGCCCTCGTCGAGCATCACCTCGTCGTATTGGAAACCGTAGGTGGCGTTGTGCATGGGGAGGCGGTCCTCGCCCCAGTGGGCAAAGATGGCACCATAGAGGAGCAAGGCAGTGATGAAGTTGACCAGCACACCGCCGCTGATGATGCAGAGGCGTTGCCAAGCGGGCTTGGTGCGATATTCCCAAGGCTGGGGTTCGGCCTCAAGGTCCTTGGCATCCTTGGTCTCGTCAATCATACCGGCGATGTCGCAATAGCCTCCCAGAGGTATCCATCCGAGACCCCAGAGGGTATTGTCCTGATCTTCGGGACGGAGGTTCTTCTCGTCCCACGAATCGGGGGTGGTAGCGTTGAACCAAAGGAAATGCCACTTACCGTCGAACTTCTTGGCTTTGAGGATGGAGAACTTCCAATTGAAGAAGATGTAATATCTGCGCACCCGTGTATGGAACAGCTTGGCAAAGAAGAGATGGCCAAGTTCGTGGGTGGCGACAAGAAGGGAAAGGCTGAGAATGAGTGCTATCCAGTTCATTGATTTCTAATTGTTTTATCGGTTTCAAAAAGGTCTTCTAACGAGGGATTGGCAATGAAGTGAGCCTGTTGCATGGCGGCTTCCACATGGTCGGCAATGTCGAGGAATCCGATGCGGCCATCGATAAACTGCTGGACAGCGACCTCGTTGGCAGCATTCATCACACAGGGCATATTGCCTCCGCGGGCGATGGCCTGATAGGCAAGGTCGAGACAACGGAAGGTTAGGCAATCAGGCTTTTCAAAGGTAAGGTTGGGATATTGGACGAAGTCGAGGCGCGGAAGGTGGCTCTCGATACGCTCGGGGAAAGAGAAGGCAAACTGGATGGGGGTCTCCATGGAAGGGATGCCCAGCTGGGCCTTGATGCTGCCGTCGCGGAACTGTACCATGGAATGGACCACCGACTGGGGGTGAACCAAGACTTCGATGTCGGTAGCCTCGACACCGAAAAGCCATTTGGCCTCGATGACCTCCAGACCCTTGTTCATGAGCGAGGCACTGTCGATGGTCACCTTGCGACCCATGCTCCAATTGGGGTGCTTGAGGGCCTGCTCGAGGGTGACGGTGGCCAGCTGCTCGCGGTTCATGCCACGGAACGGGCCGCCGGAGGCCGTGAGAAGAATCTTGTCGACACCGTTCTCGCCGATGAGGCACTGAAAGATGGCCGAGTGCTCGCTGTCGACAGGCAGAATAGGTACCCGATGGCGCAGAGCGGCGGCGGTGACGATGCTGCCGGCCACCACCATGGTCTCCTTGTTGGCCAAAGCAACAGCATGGCCATGCTCGATGGCACGGAGGGTGGGACGCAGACCCGCGAAACCCACGATGGCCGCCAGAACAAGGTCGATGGTGGTCATCTCCATGAGGTCAGCAATGGCGGCCTCTCCTGCGTATACTTTGATACCGTGGGGTTGAAGGGCGTCGCTGACAAGCTCGTATTTGCTCTCGTCGGCAACGGCTACCGCATTGGGGTTGAACTCCAAAGCCTGTTGAATGAGCAAGTCGGCATTGCTACCGGCACAAAGCACTTCGACGACAAAGCGGTCGCGGTGATGTCGGATGACATTGAGTGCCTGGGTGCCGATGGAACCTGTGGAGCCTAGTATGGCAATGCGTTTTGTAGTCAAGCTTATATTATATATAATGTATTATTAGAACGAAATGTATTCCTCAGGATTGACGGGTGCTCCGTTGACCCACATCTCGAAATGGAGGTGCGGGCCGGGCTCGCGGAGACTCGAAGAGCCTACATGGGCAATGGGTTCGCCGGCACGGACAGCATCGCCCTGCCGTTTGAGGAGAGAGCTGTTGTTGCGATAGATGGTGATGACATTACCCGGATGTTGGATGGTTAGGACATAGCCATGGTCGACCGTGAACTGGGCCGAGACAACCGTGCCACCATAGGCGGCATAGACCGTCTGGCCAGCGGTTCCCGCGAGGTCGGTACCCAGGTGTCGTTGCGTGGCATTGAACGAAGAGAGAATCTTGCCCTTGAGGGGTGCGAAGAACAGGTGGGAGAGCGCCGAGGTGCTCTCGGTGGATGTCACGGAGACCGTTCCGCCAGACTTTACCTGATAGCGGTTGTCCTCTTGTTCCACTTCCTGCCGAAGCACGCTGTCGTCAACCGAACGACGGTAGACCTTGGCCAACTGCTGTAGCGAGGCAGTGGAATCGGCCTTGACAGCGTTTGCCTCACTCCCGAGGTCCCGATTGCCAAGGACGGCCTGAATGGTGTTCACCATCCATTCCTGCTCGGAAAGCAGGGTCTCCAGCGAGTCAATCTTGCGGGCGTTGACATAAGTCTGCTCAATCATGGCATCGTTGGTGTAGCCGGGAATCCATTCGCGCAGAGGCGTAAAAGCGATGAGAACGGTGGTGAGGAGGATGAGCGCGATGACAGTGATGCCAACGGTGACAAAAAGGTTGGAACCCGACAGCTGGAAGGAGAATTTCTCTTTGAAAGTGTCGGTGTCCATCACCACAAAACGATGCTTGTGCTTGATGACATCAGTCACGGGTTTGCTCCGTAACCTTCCCCACCATTGTTTTATCTTCATTGGCTTTCTTTATTAAAGTGGAAAGTGGAAAGTGATGCCACGCTTTCGGCGACAGCCCGCTTTCCACTTTCTGTTTTCGCGCTACACTTGTTTAGAAGTGCTCGTTGCGGTTATCCTCAATATTGGCTTTGTCGCGAAGCACTTGGGTGAGCTGGCGCACCTTGTTGCGGTAACCCTGCTCCATCTGGGCACGGACCATGTCGTTGTCGGGACCTTCAACCTTGGCCTTGCTGTCGACCTGCACCATATAGACGGCGCTGGCGCCCTTGATGGGCTGGGTAAGACCGCTCTGGGTGGCGGCGATGACAGCCTGAACCTTGGGTTCCATGCCAAACTTGCCAAGATAGTTGGCGGAGAAAGCAACACTGTCGAGGGTGTCGACGGTGACGTTCACCTTGGTAGCATAGGCGTTGATATCCTTGGTAACCTTGGCGGCCTCTTCAGCACGAGCCATCAGCAGCTCGGCTTTCTTCTCGCGACGCACATCCTGCTCAATCATGGGTCTGACCTGGTCGAGGGTCACAAAGCCTTTCTTGTAGACATCCTTGAGGGCGGCGATGACATAATTGCCGTCGCACTCATAGACCTGATCGGTAACAGCACCCATCTCGGTCTCCTTGTTGAAAGCCCAACGGATGATTTCACGGGCACTGGCCACACCGCCGAGTCTCTCGGCCATCATGTTGACGCGGTCGGTACGCATCTGGAGGTTGTCCTGCTGGGCGCTGGCCTCAAACGATTTAAGGGTGCGGTTCTGCGAGGCAAACTTGTGAGCCTGGGTATAGACGGCATCGTTGGTAGCCTTGGAGGGCACAATGGGACGGGTGATAAGGGCCACACGGAATTTCTTGGTGGCAGCGGTCTTGTCGGTAACCTTCACGATGTGGAAACCATAGCCGTCGGGGCGCTCAAAGAGGAAGCTGGTGCCAACAGGAGTGTTGACAATCTGTTCGTTGAGGAGGCCGTAGCCACCATCAAGCTGCCAGTTCATATCGCCTTTGTTTTCACTCTTCTGGGGGTCGTCGGAGAACTGCTCCACGGCCTCCTCGAAGCTCATGCGGTTGCTGTTGACCAAGGCCAGGACGCTGTCGGCCAGTTTCTTGGCCTGCTCCTCGCTGCGGGTGGTAACATTGCTACCAGCCTTGCTGTTGAGGATGACAATGGAGCTGGCACGAAGGCTGTCTGGACGAACGGCGGTGTTCATCACCTTGGCCATCATCCACTCGTTGCCGACGATGGCGGGCTCGATGAAGGTGCCAGGAGCGGCGGCCTCAATCTGGGTGTCAAAGGGAGCCTTGAAGGTGCTGGCCTTCACATAGGTGGAGTCATAGCTGCGGTACGACTCGCCATTGACGAAGAAGGGGATTTCTGCATCCTCGATGGTCTGGAACTCGTTCCAGGTCTTCTCAACGGTGGCCTGGATGTCGGCGAGGTCTTGTGCGGTGGGGTTGACAGGGTAGACAAGGAATTCGATTTCACGAAGCTCCTCGGCCACACGGAACATAGCCTTGTGCTCGTCATAGAATTTCTTGTAGTCGGCATCGGACAGGGTCACCTCGTCGTCGTTGACGCTCTGGAAGGGCATAGCGGCCACGCGGACATTGGAGACCTCCTGGTTGTAGACGGCAACCTTCTCGGCCAGAGCCTTGGGCATATAGAAACCAGTGAGAATCAGGCTGGCATACTTCTGCTGCATGCGGTCTTTCTTGACAGCCTTCTCCAGCTCGACCCACTGCATACGCTGGGTGGTGTCCATGCTGGTGAAGTTCTCGAGGGTGCGACGCACGCCCATGGTGTCATAGATACCCGTCTGGGGGTTGGTGAAATACTGGCGCAGATAAGAGTGGATGAACTTGCCGGTGTACATGTCGCCAAGTTCGGCAGGGGTCACTTGCAGACCCAGTTTCTTGGCCTGTTCATCAAAGAGGGTCTCCTCGACAAACTCGCTCCAGACGCTCTCACGGATGCGGCTCTGCATCTCGGAGGGAACCTGGGCGACCTGCTGCTGCATCTTGTAGTTGTTCTCGGCACGCTCCACGAGCTCGTCGAAACGCTGACGCGACATCGTCTCGCCGTTCACTTTACCCATGTCGGGGATACCACGATTGTTCTTGGTCAAATCGCCAAGGATGAAGGCGATGATAGCAACGCCAACGAGGGCAACGGCAATCCACGAATGCTTTCTAATACTTCCGATAATTCCCATTTTGTTAGTTTGTTTTTTAGCGCACTAGGTGCTTTAATTATTATTATTTTTACTTATTATTTTCTATTATTTAAGTGTGCAAAGGTACAAAGAAATTAATTTGTGGAAAAATTTTTTTTCTCACCCAACACCCAATTACTATGTAAAACACATAGAATCAGTATTAAGAATATAAACATTTTTTCAACAAATGCCAGCCTGAAAGAGTGCAAAAGGGATGACATCTAACGGCTTCGACTCAAAAATTGAAAGAAAACGGAAGGAGGCTCGCCACACTTGGGAAAACCCTCACACGACCTCCGTCGAGGTAACAGATAACACGCAACGGAAAACCTTGGGCATGTTCGTATTCCGACAGCACCTGACGGCAGGCTCCGCAGGGCGATGCTTCGCAGAATTGCCCCTCCTGGTTGCGCCCCACAATAGCCAGTGCCTCATAGTCGCGGCAGTGCGGATATTGTGCCGATGCGGCAAAGATAGCCGTGCGCTCGGCACATAACCCCGAGGGGTAGGCCACATTCTCCTGGTTGCTTCCTGCAACCACAGTGCCATCCTTCAACCGCAGCGCGGCACCCACATGGAAACCCGAATAGGGTGCATAGGCCCCTTCTGCGGCCTCGATGGCCCGCTGCATCAACCCGCAATCCTCGCGAGACAATTCCTCCAACGAGTCATACTCCTGATAATCAATTACGACAGTCTTATCCATAAAAAACATTTTCCGCTGCAAAGTTACGACCTTTTTCGCAACTTTGCAAGCGGAAAATGCGGGAATGGAATTTATCGGACAGTTATCTCTTTACAATCTTGCTCACCATGCCCTCGATGCGGAGCATATAGACACCGCTTTGGAGCGCGCTGAGGTCGAGAGTATTGTTGCCCTCATTGAGCGTGTAGACGGCCATGCGGCGACCCGAAAGGTCGTAAAGCACAGCCTCGACATTACGGTTCACGCTGACGTTGACATAGTCGGCCGTCGGGTTGGGCCAGAGGGCTTCAACCGTAGCCATAACATCGTCAATACCGGTATTCTCTGCGAAGTTGGCAACGAACTGCATGTCGGCAGTGACCGTGATGGTACGCACCGAGTCGGTTACGCCGTCGTTCCAGTCAACGAAATGATAGCCTTCGTTGGCCACAGCCTTGATTTCGATGACGGTGCCCTCGGCGTAAGTGCCTGCACCAATAACAGTTCCCCAGGCAGAGTTGTTGGAAGAGAGAGCGACTGCATAGTAGGTAACAGCCGTATCGTTCGCAGCGAAAGTAGCGGTGAGGGTGGTGTCGCTGGTGACGAGGATGCTGATAGAAGCCGTTATCTCTCCATTGCTCCAGCTCACGAAATGGTAGCCCTCATTGGGCGAGGCAGTAAGAACAACCTGCGAGTTCTCGGCGTAAGCGCCACCGCCAGTAACGCTGCCCATGGTGGAGTCATTGGTGTTGACGGCGACCGTGTAGTAGTTGACACCTGCTATACGCTCATGGATAACACCCACGCCGGTAAGATCGTAGCCACTGCTCTCGAAAGGAGTGGGCCAGGGATCATTGATGATGTTGCCATACTGGTCATGGGTGCCATACTGCGGGTCGATGCAACCAACGACGTCAACAACGCGGACATAGACAATGGAGTCGATGTCGATGCCTGTACTGTCTCTAAGCTCCTCAAGATCAAACGGGGTGCCATAGCCAATACGGTACTTACCGGCAAGGTTATTGAGGTTTGTAGGATCGGTCTGTCCGGCGTTGCCCAGCTGGGTCTCTGTTTGGGTGAGGCAGGTGGCGGGGAAACGCACAAAACGCTCACCGTCAGAACTCACCTCGACGAAAGCCAGCTCGAGGCTGTTATCGCTGAAGCCGTTCTCAAATACTGCGAAGTCGGGGCCCTCACCGTTGCGGATAGGATTGGCAAAGGTGACCAAAGCCGAACCGCCATCGCCAAGGCTGACAACATCAAAGACATCGTTCAGCGTGGCCATACCGATGGCATTGCTATCGGCGCCGGTACTTGCCACACCAAGGCTGGGGTCTGAAATCTTTTTAAGACCGCGGGTGACGCTCACGCCCGTGGCCCAAGCCACAAACGCACTGCTGTCGGCCTTGATGGCGGTGCATCCTTCGGTACCCACAGCACCACAGAAGGAACCGGGCTGCGGAGGCTCAGGAGTGACGGGAGTGTGGTTTGTCGTGTCGGGAACAGTGACAGGATAGATAGTGTAAGGCCAAACATAGGTGTAATCCATATAGGTACCCATGTCGGTGCTATCGGTAACGACGGCAACGCTGAGGTCGCCCCACTTGTAGAAGTCACCGTTGTGCAGCACATCGCCGAGACCCCAGCCGCCCACATGGTTGAGCAGGCTCCACCAGTAGTTGCCGGGGGTGATGCCGAGGGTGTCGGTCATACCAGCAGCGGTGTCGATATAGTTGATGTCGTTGATGAATCCGGAAGCAACGTAACTGAAGCGCGGGTCAACTGCGGCAATGTCATCCATCATCTGCTGTGCGGTGACGGTAGCGGTGCTGAAGCGGTAGCCCCAAGCCAACGCGGTATCGGCCCAGTTGACGGCCATAACCACTTGGTTCTCACCATGACCTACCCAGAAGAGGATGTCGCTGGAATCAAGGGTGGCATCAATGGCAACGGGAGGTTCGGGCGTTACAGTGTCGATGGGAGAAGAAGCAGTGTCCAAAGCAACCACGAGGTTATCAATGCCACAGTAGTAGTTGGAGGGATAGTCACCCGTATGAGCTGTATCGGTGCTCATCCAAAGGAAGGTGAGACGGGCAGCGGCAGGGATTCCCTCGTGTTGAGTAAACCGGACGGTGTCATTGTGGGTAACACGGTAGTCGGCAAAAATAGTGTCGAGGGCAACAAAGTCGGAAGTGTCATTCACGATGTAGCCAACACGGAGTTCGGCCCCACTGTGGAGAGTAGTACGATGATTGAAGGTGAGCATCGTCTGTCCCAAAGACTGGTTGAATGCGGGCAGGACAGCATAGCGTTTGGTACCATACTTGTGTACGTTATTGATGGCACTCTCATACGTGCCGTCATAACCCTGGCAGACGATGAGTGCCAGATAGGGATTGCCAACTTCCATGCAACCATAGTTGTTGGTGCTGGTGGCGTAGCCAATGCCACCAAAATAGATGGAAGCAGTAGCAGTGGTATCATAATTCTGGTGGAAACGGCCGTTGCCAAAGAGGCTCCAACACTCAGGCACCGGAGCACCGGCATAGTAGACCCTCATGCTCTGGTCGTCGGTGTAACCAGAGAGGTCCATCTCATACGGCAAAGTATGAACCGTAGAACACAGCGTGTCAATGGGTTGAGGTTCAGGTGTAATGGCCGGCGGGTTGACGGGCACTACCTCGCTGAAATCATAGAGGCCACTGGTGGAAATCTGCATAGTGTCACCAGACCAAATGCTGTATTCCTCAAGTTCGCTACCGGAAATGGCATCGATGTCACCGAAGGAAGTGAGGCAGCGCACCACAATATTGGAAGTATTGGTCTGCGAAAGCGAAAGGTCGCCCTCAGTGAAGGAGATGGAACTGATGTTGTAGGGAGTACTCATGTAGTAGCTCACCTGATAATCGAAACGAGGATCGTATGTATCGATGGAATCGAGCAGATCGATGGGGGATTGGTAGTAATCCTCGTCGAAGTGGACACCCCAGGCGAGAGACACGCCGTCCTCTTCCCAGGCAATTTCGACGATGGCGCTGCTCTCTCCGGTACCCACCCAGTAACGGATACTGTCGGAAACATTGGTAGTGTCGGAAACCGGCACGCTGACGGGATGAATTGTGTAAGGCCAAACGTAAGTGTAATCCATGTAACTATATCCACCATAGTCAACAAGGGTGCTGTCGATAATAACAGCAACGGCAAGGTCACCCCACTTGTAGAAGTCGCCGTTGTGCAGCACATCGGCGAGGCCCATGCCGCCCACATGGTTGAGCAGGCTCCACCACCAGTTGCCGGGGGTGACGCCGAGGGTGTCGGTCATGCCGGCAGCGGTGTCAATATAGTTGATGTCGGTAATGTAGCCAGTGCCCGTGTAGCTGAAGCGCGGGTCGGCAGCGGCGATGTCGTCCATCATCTGTTGTACGGTGACGGTGGCGGTGCTGAAGCGGTAGCCCCAAGCCAAAGCTGAGTCGGCCCAGTTGACGGCCAAAACCACCTGGTTGGAACCATCACCCACCCAGTAGAGAATATCGCTGGCGGCGATGGAGGCATCTTCAGGCGTGGGGATGATAGGAGTGGTGGTGTCGGGGACGGCAACCATGAGGTTGTCGATGCAGAAGTCGTTGTCTGTACCTCTGACAGTGCTCTCGGCATAGAAAGCCAGACGGACCACCTGTCCGGTGAAGGCGGAGAGAGAAATATTGGCATGAGAGACGGTGTTGGTCACCGAGGCCAGAGCATAGTCGTCACGCTCGGTGTCGCTACCCCATTTGGCGAGAGGTGTCCAAACCGAGTCATCGGTGGTAGCCAGCACAACAAAGCGGTCGTCGTCAAAACCAGCTCCTGTCTCAGGAGCACTGGTTTCGCCATATGCGGTCAGCATATAGTCGAACGACAGCTCGGCATCCTCGGTAAGGTTGAGTTGAGGGGTAACCAGCCAATACTTGATTGAAGTACCATAGATATTGATCTTCACATGCGAAGAACCGTCGAAAGCTGTGGTCGAGCGGGTCCAGCCGCTAGTGGTGCTGGTCAGGGATGCGCTGTTGGTGGAATCAACATAGATTCCACTGTAGCGGTTCCAGCAGGAAGAGAGCTGGTTCATATTGGTGATGTTGTCGAAGTTCATGCTCCACGGCAGAGGCATGGGGGCGCAGGCGGTGGCAAAACTCGTAGTGCGGGAATCGGTGGGGTTGCCCCAGCAGATGCTGCGGATGTCAACCGTGTAGTTGGTGCTGGGAGTGAGATTCGTCAAAGCATAGGTGGTCTCACCCGTGACGGTGGCGCTGTCGACATTGGTACCGTCGCTCCAACGCACGATGTAGGTACCGGCCTCGCTGGGATCGGTCCATGTCAAGTCGGCACCATAGGCCGTGACGGTGTCGACAGTGAAGGTAGCAGGACGGTTGCAGCTGCTCACGGTGTCAACAACCATACTGTCGATGTAGCTGGTGATAGCGGTGGTACCGGTACTGGTCTGCATAATGGTGATGCGGTTGCCGGTGCCAGTGTAGCCACTCAGCTCCACTTCGAACTCATTCCAGCCAATCTCAGTAGGAGTGAGTGTGGCCAGACGGGTAAAGGTGGTGGTATCGACAACGCTATCGCTGACGCCGACAGCAACTTTTACTTTACTTATGTTGTAGGTTGAGCCGGTATACTTATAGAAGAAACGCACTTTCAGATCGGTAACGCTGGCCTCGAACTCGGGCAGGTAGGCCACGGAATATTCCTTGATGCCATTGCTTGTACCTTTGGAGTACATCTTGAGCGACTTGAAGCCGTTGAGAGCATTGCCCGAACCACTGGCGCAATAGGGGTAGTTGTTGGTGACGAGGCTGCTGGAAGAGTTGTTGTACAGGCGGTTCCAGCAACGGTTCATGCCTTGCGACTGGGTGGCGGTCCAGTTCTCGAAGTTCTCCACAAAAGGAACTTCCGTCACCGGAGCGCAGAGGGTGCTGACCGAGATGGTGAGGGGCAGCGTGAGGGTGCCGTCGCTACAGATGGACACCACCTGGAGCTGATAGTCGGTCGAGGCGGCAATGTCGCTGACGGTAGTCACCGTGTCGTAGAAGTCGGCACTGTCAGCGCTGGTCTCCGAGACGAGATAGTAGCGATAGTGGTTGACCAACGTGGGGTCGGCAACGTGGAGGGTGAAGCCATTAGTGCCGATGTTGTCCACACTGATGCTTTGGGCGCGGACGCATGCGGGCATGTCGTGAACATCGATTTCATCGATATACCACGACTTGGCCGAGCCACCCGAGGGGAGGTAGCGCAGGGCAATGCGGGCACCGGTGGGAGCGTCGAGGAAGGTGTTGGCGCACAGGTCGTAGCCATTGGCAAACTGGGCGCAGGGATAGTTGCCCACAGCAACAAAAGTGCTGCTGTCGTCGGCATCGGTCACATAGCCCACCTGAAGGGTACCGCCGAAGCTGCCAGTCTCGGAGGGACGGGCCATGAAGCTCATCTCGAGGGTGTTGATTTCCTGTTCCAGCTCGGGAAGCACCAAGAGGTCGCGCGAGTCACTGTTATTACCATAGATACGCAACGTGTATCCGTCCTCGCCGTAACTATAGGTGGAACTCTGCGTCGGGGTGAAGAGCTCCAGACGGTCGAGAGCGCGGCCTTTGAGGAATCCCCAACAGGGCAACGTGCTGTCGGTCACAGGATATCCGTAGCCATTGGCAACATCCACAAACTGGCTGAAATCCTCATGGTAGGGAATGGCGATGGGACCGCAGGCGGTACGGAAAGAGGTCTCGGTTGTTCCGGTAGTAGTGTCGGAGCAGAGGGTCTTCACATTGACCACATAGCGCGTGTTGGGAAGCAAATCGCTGAGGGTGTAGGTGTCGGTGTAAATCTCCACACTGTCCTCAGCCACATATATCATATAATGATTAGAGCTGTTGGGGTCGGTAATGGTGAGGGTGGCCGACGAGGCGGTAACATCCGAAACCAGCACCTGAGAGGGCTTGACGCACGACGGAAGTTCCTCGACAACAACATTGTCCAGATAGGCGGGGCCGTTGTCGTTCGAGCGCAAGGCCAGACGGCCGGAAGAGAATCCAGCAAAAGTCACGTCGAAATGTGTCCAGCCGTTGCCGTCGGGCAAACAGGTGGCGACAGGGGTGAAGGTGGAGTCGGTCATGTCGATGACACCGGCCTCGAAACCATGGCGGTTGGTCGACAGTACATCGAAACTGAGCTGCAACTGGTTGGGAGTGTCCTCAAACAGAGGAAGCACCAAAATGGTCGGAGAAGAGGGCCGGCTGCTCACATAGAGGCATTTGCCGCCAGAAGGATTGACCGACGAAGAACTGTTGATATAGGGGTCGGAAGTACTGTAGGGATTGATAAGGTCCCAGCAGAAGACATTGTTGGAGAAGAAGGCCGCGGCTGTGGAATAGGTCGAACCGGTGCCCGACTGGAAGTCTTCGCTCCAGGGCAGGTCGGCATGGGCATAAGTCACACAAGGGGTGCGGAAAGTAGTGTTGAGCTCGTTAGTCTGTGTGCCGTCGGAGCAATTGGAGACCATCGTCACTTTGTAAGCGGTATTGGCGATGAGGCCGTTGAACGTATGGGTCGAGGTGGTGACAACAACGCTGTCCACCAGCGTTGTACCGGATAACAGTTTGAGGGTGTAGTTGTTGACATTGGCGGTGTCGTTCACCGTCACGTCGACAGAGGAAGTCGTGATGTTCGACACGCTGACACTCTGCGCACGGGCGCAGCTTGCACCGGCGTTGGGGTCGGTGGCAGCAGTGGCGGTGGTCAGGGTGAACATGCAGCTGCTGCTAATTTCCATCACATCGCCGTCGGCCACAGCCTGGGTGCCATAGGCACCGGCATAGCCGCCGTTAAGGGTATAGCACCAATAGCTGGCCGAGGAACCCGAAATCAGAGTGCCGTCATTGTAGTGGAAGCCATTCATCCACCCTGCACTAATGCCGGGATAACTTGTACGCTCGTCATAGGTGGCAATGGTGTCAAGCATATTCGCAGCTGTTGCCGAGCCGTTCCAATGCACGCCCCATACCAAGGCGAAATTGCCGTTGGGATTGTCGTCCCATCCGATAATGACCACAGCCGAGTTGCTTCCAGTGCCCACCCAATACTGGACATCGGAAGCCGGAAATGTCACCGTCTTGCGTTGCAGAGGTAAATCATGGCCGTCGTTGTTGCTCTTCTGGGCAAAAACGCCGAAAGTCAGCGTCAGCCCAAGGGCAAGTGTTAGTAGTTTTTTTACCATGTTTTTGATACTTTTTAATTGTTAATACATATTATTCCCAATTCCAGTATCAGTAAATCTGACGAGGGAAACAATGTAAAAACACACAAGATTGCAAAACCCACCCCCCGGGCGGTGCAAGAATCCTATGGTCGGATGCTTCTCCTCGAAAGCGATACCGATGTTTTTTTAGCGATTTGGCAGGTCTTCTGGCTTGCTCTTCAGGCCCCGTCTTCCCATGCAACTATGGCGCTGCACAGTGACGTAACAGATTGGGTCTCAACTCTCTAGCTTACAGCAGCGGGACTGCGCCGGACTCTCACCGGCTTCCCTCTTGGCACCCTCTATGGGTGACCAAATCGGCTGCAAAAGTACAAAAAAAATTTTATTTCCAAAACAAAAAACAACATCGTTGATTTTCAATATTTTACACTTTTTAGTCGGAGTTGATTATAAATGCCTGATTCTTAGCACCATGTCCGTATCAAGTCCGAGTCAACTCCGTATCAACTCCGTACCAACTCCTACCACCGTCGGAGATGACCCGGAGATGGTACGGTTTTCATAAGCTAAAAGTCCCTAGGAAGGAGCTACACAATATTACTCCCGTTTTGACGTTTTCTCAATGTAAATTTATGACCAAAGAGCGCACATATATCGCCATCGACCTCAAGTCGTTCTACGCCTCGGTGGAGTGCGTCGAGCGAGGACTTGACCCTCTGACTACCAACCTGGTAGTGGCTGATGCCAGCCGTACGGAGAAGACCATCTGCCTCGCCGTGACACCCACGCTGAAGCAGTACGGCCTCTCGGGACGCTCGAGACTGTTCGAGGTGGTGCAGCGTGTGCGACAGGTGAACAACGAGCGCCGCAAGCTCGCGCCCTATTGGGAGTTCACCGGCGAGTCGGCCGACGACAACGAGCTGAAAGCCAATCCCGAGCTGGCGGTCACCTACCACGTGGCACCGCCACGCATGGCCTACTACATTGACTACAGCGCCCGCATCTATAGTATATATATGAAATATGTGGCGCCCGAGGACATCCACGTCTACTCGGTCGACGAAGTGTTTATGGATGTCACCAACTATCTGGGAACATACAAGATAACGGCTCACGAACTGGCCCGTCGCATGATTGGCCACGTGCTGCGCGAGACGGGTATCACCGCCACCGCCGGCATCGGTCCCAACCTCTACCTCTGCAAGGTGGCTATGGACATCGTTGCCAAGCACATACCGGCCGACAAAGATGGCGTGCGCATCGCCGAACTCGATGAGATGTCCTACCGTCGACAGCTGTGGGATCACCACCCGCTGACTGACTTCTGGCGTGTGGGGCGTGGCATCGCCCGCAAGCTCGAGGCATGCGGCATGAAGACCATGGGCGACGTGGCTCGTTGTTCGCTCCATAAGGAAGGGCTGCTCTACAAACTCTTCGGTGTCAACGCCGAACTGCTCATCGACCACGCCTGGGGATGGGAGCCTTGCACCATCGCGGC
>JAEEGL011804707.1_pt1 | contig 20946 bp, 21 predicted proteins | sample 9134231 | NCBI WGS metagenome assembly JAEEGL01 (sample SAMN16246548, study PRJNA631951) | gut metagenome | biome: gut microbiome; feature: rumen; material: fiber-attached | host: Bos | place: Iran: Karaj | collected 2018-10
CAAAACTAATATCAAACTTAGCATTATGAGCAACCATTGGACATTTTCCTACCCACTTAATAAACTTCTTAGTTGCTTCTTCTTCATTTAATGCATCTTTAACCATTTCATCATCAATACTAGTTAGTTCTGTAATTCTTTTAGAAATATGTCTTCCCGGATTAATTAATTCATCGAATCTATCAGTAATTTTTCCATCTTTAATTTTTACTGCTCCAATTTCAATCATACAGTCTCCATTAGCAGCATTAAAACCAGTTGTTTCAGTATCAAAAACAACAAATTCAGTTCCTTCTAGTGGTAAATCATTAGAATTAACGACTATACTAATCATGTCATCAACAAGTGTTAGTTCTACACCATATAGTCCTTTAAACTTATCTTTTTCTTCTTTACCTTTATTGTATTTAGATATAATTTGATATGCTATTGGGAATGCTTGGCAACCATTATGATCTGTTATTGCAACACCTTTATATCCCATATTAATACACTTTTCAACAAGCTCGCATGTATGCTTTCCAAGATCTACTCTTGTAATACCATCCATTTGACTCATCATAGTGTGAGCATGAAGTTCTACTCTTTTATCTTCTCTTTCATCTTTAATTTGTATTTCTTTTTTATCAAATTCTTCTATATCATTTATTCCAAATTCATAATCATTACTTCTTGTATTAAATTTAACATTTCCTCTAAATTTATACCATTTTCCTTCTTTAATAGAATCAGTTAAATGATCTATTTCACTTTTATCTTTACTAAATATATTTGAGATAATACTATCAGTGTAATCTGTAATTTTTAAAGTTAAAATATTCCAGCCACTTTGAGTGCTTTTGCTTTCCATACCAAAAACCTTAGCAAGTAATATTACATTGTTTTCATTAGTAATCAAATTTTTAATAAAAGTATTTTCTCCAATTATATTTTTACCCTTAATTAATTTGTTTTCTTTCTTTTCTGGTTTAACTTCTTCATGTTTAATATCTTCTTGGAATTTTTTTCTTTCTTCTTCATTTATTTGAACATTAATATTTATGTCTTGATATCCCATATCACTTAAAAATGATATTATCTTTTTCTCAAGTGATTTTATTTTGTCTGATTCTACATTATTTAGTACACTAAAATTAATAGTAGTATCTTCTATTGCTATTTTATCTCTATCAATACAATTTAACATTGGACATTTACTAACTAAAATGTCAAAGTAATAATTGAAATAATCAGAAAAGTATTCGTTTGTTTCATTTATAAATTTAAATCTTACTTTTTTAGCGCCTTTTAAATTTTTAGCATTTTCAAACAATTCTTTAAATACGTCTATTGGTAAAGATTTTTTTAAATTAATAATAAGAGTCATTTTATTTGTTTTTTTAGTTAAAAGAACTTCTTTTACAGAAGCATCTTTAAAACAATCATAGTATTTTTTGTCAAAATTTATCGCGTTTAAAAAGCTTGCAGGTTTACTGTCCATAACTCTTTACCTCACCATAAAAACATTATATCAAATTTAAATATTATTTACTATTTAATTTGTCAAAAATTTTGTATAATTTTTGAACTCCATTTTCTAAGGCATAATAATGCAATATATAGAAAATATCTATAATATATAGTACTAAAGTAACAACATAGAACAATATCTTTTCAGTATAAAAACTCATAAAAGTAAACATTATAGAAAAAATAACAAATGAAATGGTTACGATTAAATGAACTAGTCTTTCATGTGAAAAGAATTTAATTTTAATTAATAATTCATCTTTGTCTTTTTGAGTAATTTTCTTCTTATTCTCTACTTCTACAATATAATCATTTAAATATTTTTTCATATAATCACCATATATATTTTACCATTAAATATTATAAATTTAAATATTATGTTATAATTAAAATGGTGAATAAAATGATATTAAGCATTTGTGAAACTCCAGAAGCATTAAAAGTATTCAAAATAGTTAAATTAGTTATAGATTTAATTAAGATAATTATTCCTATTTTATTAATTATTTCTTTAATGCTTGAGTATTCTAAAGCAATAACTTCAAATGATAATGATTTACTTTCTAAAGCAAATAAAAACGCCGTTAGAAAAGGTATAGCAGCCCTACTTGTGTTTTTAATACCTACTGCTATAAGTATTATATCTTTTGCTAGTGGATTTAATGAAGATAGCTACATTTCTTGTTTAAATAATGCAACTGATGAGAATATAGTAGAATTACAAAAAGAAATAACTTTAGAATATATTGATAATTTAAAAGATAATTATTCTGAAGGTGAATATTTAAGAATACAAACTTATATTTATACTATTAAAGATGACGATGTAAAAAATAATTTACTCGAAAAATTAAAAGCCGCTTACAAAAAACCAGAAACTAACAATAATACAACAAATCCCACTCCTGTAGTTGGTAAGAGATGTTCAAATGGAACAGATATTAGTGCTTCTAGTAAACCAATAGTAAATAAATATGTAGAGGAAGCTTATAAACTTGCCAATGATGATACTCATGGGTATCACTCAGAAGTCAATTATAACTTACTTAATCCAGATGTTGACTGTGGTACTTTTGTAAGTTTTTCTCTAGTTCACTCAGGTCTTATTAAAAGTGGAACATTTGTGCATGCTAACCCTGATCATGCTAAAAAAACACTTGAACCATATGGATTTAAGATGTATGCATTTAATAAGAGTGAACTTGAATATGGAGATATATTAGTTAGATCTGGACATATTGAAATATATGTAGGAAATTCAAAATCAATTGGTGCTCATACAACATATGGACACCCAGAAGAAGGAGATCAAGATGGATGTGAAGTTTCAGTTGTAAATATGTCATCTAACTGGTCTAATTATTTAAGATATGAAAATTAAAAAACCTTAGAAAATCTAAGGCTTTTTTATTAATATATTTTAGAACCTGCTGGAATACTATCATCAAGCATAATTAAGTTTAATTCTTCTTTTCCATCGTTTTCACATACTGCTGAAAGTAACATACCTTCTGAATCAATTCCCATCATTGCTCTTGGAGGTAAGTTTACAATAGCAAGTAATGTTTTACCAACTAGTTCTTCTGGTTCATAGAATTCATGTATTCCACTAAGAATTATTCTTTCTTTTTCAGTTCCATCATTTAAAACGAATTTAAGAAGTTTCTTACTCTTTTCAACTGCAGAGCACTCTTTTACTTTAACTACTCTAAAGTCGCTTTTAGAGAATGTTTCAAAATCTACAAAATCTTTAAATAATGGTTCAATTACTACTTTAGAAAAATCAATTACTTTCTTTGGAGCACTCTTAGTAGTTGCTTTTCCATTAACATCTTTCATTTGTGGGAATAATACAACATCCCTTACTGATGGAGTATCATATATTAACATCATTAATCTATCAATTCCAAATCCAAGTCCACTAATTGGTGGCATACCCATTTCCATACAATATAAGTAATTTTCATCTAAATCCATAGTTTCTTCATCACCAAGTTCTTTAGCTTTTACTTGTTCTTCAAATGCTTCTCTTTGTTCAATTGGATTTACGAGTTCTGAGTATGCATTACAAAGTTCTGTTCCACAAACTACTACTTGGAAAACATCTACTCTTGTTTTATCTTCATCATTTCTTCTTGCTAGTGGTTTTAATACAGCTGGATAATTATAAATAATAGTAGGTTCTACTATATTTGCTCTAATTTTTCTTTTATATACATAATCAATTAATTGACCTACACTTCTTGCTTCAATTAAATCATCATATGTAAATAATCCTTTTTTAACAATTTTATCTCTTAATTCTTCAGCATCAGTTATTTCTAAAAAGTCAAATCCAAAGATACTTGTTAATTCTTTACAATAATCAAGTCTAGTCCATTCTTTCTTAGAAAAATCTATTTCTTTTCCTTGATAATTAAGTATTTCACTACCTGTTAATTCTTTTACTGCTTCTCGTATGAAATTTGAGAAGAATTTAATATTGTCTTCGTATCTCCAGTAAGCACAATACCATTCAACTTGAGTAAATTCTTGTAAGTGTTGTGGATCCATTCCTTCATTTCTAAAACACTTTGATACTTCATATACTCTATCATAACCTGCTACTATACATTCTTTTAAATATATTTCTGGTGCAATTCTTAAAGTACAATCCATATCAAGAGCATTGTGATGAGTATAAAATGGTTTAGCACTAGCTCCACTTACACTGTTTTGTAGTATTGGTGTTTCAACTTCTAAAAAACCATTTTCATTTAAATATCTATGTAAGAATGCATAAAATTTACTTCTTCCTAAGAAAACTTTTCTTGAGTCTTCATTCATTATTAAATCAACATAACGTTGTCTATATTTTTCTTCAACATCAGTAAGTCCATGAAACTTTTCAGGAAGTGGTCTTAAAGCTTTTCCTAAGAAAGTAAGTTCTTTTACTCTTAGTGTCTTTTCACCTGTTTGAGTTGTAAATATTTCTCCTTTTGCTCCTACAAAATCTCCTGTATCAATTAATTTCTTAAAAAATTCATACTTTTCTTCTCCAACTTCATCAACCTTAACTTCAAGTTGCATATCACATTCAAGATCTCTTACTTTAACAAATGAAAGTTTACCCATTTTTCTAGCAAAAACAATTCTACCAGCAATACTTACATCAGTTGTTCCATCTTCTAATTCTTTTGCTTCTTTTAGCAAATGTGTTCTTTCAAAATGATCTGGATATGGATTAGTATAATCCTTGATTGAATTTAATTTTTCCCTTCTAATTAATTCTTGTTCACTATAATTCTTATCCATAGTTTCACCCTTTCTTTTTAAAAAAAGAATCTATAACGTAAGCGTGCCATTAGCACTGTACCATCTTACTTTATAGATTCTAGTATTCTATCTTTTATTCGTTAACGCCGAAATGAAATACGATTAAGCTCAAAGGTAATCTTTTTTTGATTATATATCTATTATTAGTTTACACCAGCCACTAACTCTCTATAAAGGAAGATATATAACTACTTTTCCTTCTCTTCACTTACGAAAAGATTATATTATTAAAAAGATAATTTGTCAACCTACTTTTTATAGACTAACTTGTGTATTCCCTCTTCATTTAATAGAATACCTGTGTCTATATCATAAATATCTTTATATCTATCATGCATAATTAATAAATCATCTATTCTATTAATCATTTTTAGTATTGCTTTGTATTTAGCTTCTTTTGTCAAAAATAATATATCATTTAAATAATTCTCAGTTGGAAAAGTCAAATATAATAAATTATCTAGTAAAACTTTATCTTTTGCTTGCACTTCATCAATCAAATCAGTAAATCTAAGACTTGAGTTACCAAGTTTTTCCATTAAGTCATACCCTTTTTTATTATAATTAAAGTTATCTAAAAATGTCGGAGTTAGTACTTCTATTTTATTTTTTTCAAATGCAAGTGTAATTCCATATCTAACATATGAATAATATGCAGAATATATTCTTTTATATTCTTCTATACTATGTCTTTTTTGATAATCACAAAGAGAAATATAATCAAGCCCATTAAATCCTGTTGATTTATCTTTTCCTTGATTTCTAAGTGATAATAAAGCACCCGACCTTAAAATATTATTTAAAGCTACTACTTGAGTGTTAAAATTTGTTCCTGTACTTTTAAGTGCATGCATATATACATTTTCTTCCATAGTTTTATCCTTTTAGTAAATTCATATAATTATTAACTTTTACATACCATGTTTTATCAGATGCATAGTATGGATTGATTTCTCTTGCAGTTTTGTATCCTTTTTTATAGTAAGAGTTTAGTTTATCAATAGCAAATTCTATTCCATCTTCAATACTACTAAACCTTCTATAACTTCCTCCATTACAAGAAGGACTACCTTTATTTCCTCCAACATTATTACAATTTCTTGTTAAACTACTGCAAGTCCATCTGCATCCTGTTTCCTGTAGCATAACAGCAGCTGCCATATATGGATCCATTCCAACTTCAAGAGAATATTTGACAATAAAATCTCCTTTGTTTTTTAAAGTAGAATTTAAATATCTATTTATCTTTTTTGCTATTACCTCTTTTGATTCTCCATTAAAATAATTCTTTTTTAAGTAAACTGAATATAATCTTTTTTCATAATTATAATTCACAACATTTATATTAATTTGAGGATCTAAGTATTCAAAATTAATCTTTTGTTTATTATAAAAAAGAGTTATTAAATTTATTAATAATACAAGTTTTATCATAAATCCTCCGATAATATGTATTATAACAAATTAAAAAAGAGTTATTCAACTCTTTTTAATTCTTTTGGTTTTTCTAAGTTTAACTCTGTTCTAATAAGTGTTTGATATAACTTATTAAAATCAGATACATTTACTTTCATTCTTTTTAAATAACTATTTTTATCAAATTCAAGATAATCAAATAATTCACCATATTTTTTACTACGTGTTCTAGATAATTCAAAATCATCAAAATTACTAAAAGTTAAAAATGGTGATTTTATATGATCAATATTTACTATTACTTTTAAAAATCCATCGCTTATTTCTTGATTTATATTATTTGCATTTACTCCGTAAGAATCAACATTAGATAAATTCCACTCACAAAAAGTTTCAGGATATTGATTATTAAATCTACCAAGTAGTGCTAAATAATTTAAGAATTCTCTATAGTACTTATTCATAATAGTAACAAGTTTGTCACCATTATATCCATCTCTTACATCTAATTTAATATCACCACTATAGTCAATTATACCAGTTCCAATATATCTACCTTGACTATTAATTAATACTAAATCAATATAATAATTACCATCTTCTTCAACAGTTGGATTCATAAGTCCAATAAATGGAACATCATTTTTAAAGAAACTACTAAATCTTACCTTTCTATTAATTTCATATTGAAGCTTTGTCATATTATTATTAAACATTTCACCATATGGTGCATTTGCTTTTTTAATTGCTTCAAGCGCAGTGTAAGCACTCATTTCTTCTCCATTAGTTTCCACTACATCTTCTTCTAATTTTTTAAATAATCTACCTCTTAATTCTCTTATTGCTTCATAAAATTCTTCAATATTATGAAATCTACTATTTTGATAATGCATATAATCCACCTCGGTGCGCATTATTATAGCAAAAAAAATAGACTTTATCAAGCCTATTTTAAAATTGGGAACTCATTGTCTTTAAATAAGGTAATATACTTTTGTATTTCTTTATCTATCATTATTATTTTTTCGTTTTTAACAAGTTTATCATAATAATTAATTTTATTTGGATTTAATATTGGATTTGTGTTTAAGGAAGCCGCTAAAACAAATAAAGTATTAAAGTAATTTAATTGTTCGTCGCTAAATGAATAATAATATTCAAAGTTCTTTCCTTTTAAATTACATAATAATATTTGATCTAATTTCTTTGAGTATTCTTCTTCATCTATATGAGCAATTAATTCAAGAGTATTTATCATTTCTCTACTCTTAAACATATTATCTAGGTTAATTTTATAGTCAAATAACTCGCTCTTTAGTAAGTCATTAATCGTAGTTTCCTTTTTTTGATAATCTTTATTTACTCTTCCACAAGCAAGTAAATAATCAATTTCAAATGATGGCTTTGTGTTTTCAAATACAATTCTATTATATTCATTAAATAATCTTAATTTTGATTTTGTTTTATCAATATTTGGTAAGAATATATTATCAATAAACATCTTTATTGTTACTCTAACATCATTATTTAAAATATACATACCATTTTTAGGAAGTCTAGATTTAAAACCGTTAGAATGAAAGAATGAATTCAAATATTCATCGCTATACTCTCCAATATAATCATCAATATAACTATTTATATCAATCATTTCTCTATTATTGTTTCTTTGAACTTCGATCTTTCCTTCATTTCTTATTATATGCTGATATTTATATTTATAAGATTTAGCAGTTGATTTACGTTTAGTTTTTAATAAATCAATTTTATTTGCTTTTTCAATTAGAAAATAGTTTTTAATATCTTTCATTAATAAAGTAAAATCTTTTCTACCGATATTTGCAACTGCAGTATATATTTCAAAAATATTATTATTTGAAATTCTTTTATATATTAATTCATAATAAAGTTCTTGAATATCCCTAATTATAACATTTCTTTCTTCTTTATTATCAATACTCTCTGCTTCTTTAATTTCAGAATTCATATTTTTATACAAAGTTAAAATATCTTTTTTAGTAAAATCTGAATTATATTCTTTTGTTAAAACAGGATATTTTTCTAAAAACTTTTTATTTTTCTTCTCAGTTATTATATAGTCAGAGTATTTATCAACAATATAGTCTCTTTCATATATAACATCATTGATAACCATATCACTTATATCTCGGTTTGTTTTTTTAATCAATATTTTATGTTTATCATTTATATCTGTTTTATCCTTAATAAATGATTCACGTTTTAAAAATGCATTATAATCAGCATCTGCTTCAATTGCAAAATTATCATGATTATCTCTATATATTTTATGATATGTATCCCTTGGATCATCAATAAGTAAGAATTCTTTAGCATTTCTTAATACTATTTTATTTGAAACATTTTCTTTGATAACTAAGTATTGCTTTAAATGTCTAATTTCATGAAATATAGTTTTAAGTAATGTACTAAGACCAGATAGTCTTGTATTTTTATCAAATGAATTTAACTGAGAATACCCACCCATCGCAGTGTTTATAGTAATTAAAAATTTGCCATTTTTATTTATACCAAAACTTCCCGTAATATCATTAAGGGAATCATAAACAAATTTAATATCTATATCATTGCTTTTATGTTTTGGTTTTACATAATTAAGTCCTAGGTATGAAAGTTCGATTTTAAATATTTCTAGTATTTTTTTATTAAAATAACTATTGAAATATGCTTGATTATCTGGATGATTCTTAGAAAGATTTTCAAATAACTCAACAATAATTTTTTCTTGTTTACTACATTTATCTTCTAATGATAGTTTCATTATTTTGATCTTCCTTTTTTAAAGTGTCATCTTCATCCTTATATTTATCATATAATTCATCAATTAATTCGATAACTTCTTCATCTTGTAGTGACTTTAATATACGTAAATATCTCTCAATTCTTTCTTGTTTTTCCTTATCCATATTTCACACCCATACAAATTATATCATATTACATATCTTTTAAGAAAAGTTTTTATTTTATCGATATATTTTTCTTTATCAACTAAATATCCCATACCATGTGTTGCGCCTTTAATAATTAAAATATCTTTTGAATGCTTATAATAATTATAATTATCAATACTATTTTCATGTGGTACGAAATCATCATCAAATCCATGTATAAATAGTATTGGAATGTTTATTTTATCTAAATTATTATATGTATTTGTCTTTTTTAAATTGAAACCTGCTAGTATTATGCAAAATAAATTAATTACAGGTAAAAATAATATTGCAGGCATATGAAAATAATGATGAATTACATATCTTAATTCCTTATAAGCATCACTATATCCAGAATCAGCTATAATAGCAGAAATGTGCTTATTATTTACCATTAAAACAGAAGATGCTCCTAAAGATATACCACCTAGCACTATTTTCTTTTTTGGATTTTTCTTATGAATATAATTTATCCATTTATCAATATCTTTACTTTCTTTATATCCAAATGTTATATATTTTCCTTCACTAATATCACATGCTCTTTGAGATATTAATAGAATACTAAATCCCATTTTATAGTATTCTTGAACACTTGAAAATAAGTCTCTTTGCATAGTACTTCTATAACCATGTGCTAAAACTAAAATGCCTTTTTCAATATTATTTTTTATATATAATCCCTTTAAAGTAAGATTATCAAAAGATTTAATAGATAGAATTTGTCCTTTTTTACTATTTACAAAATCTACTCCACTATCAATAATATCTTTATATGGTATTAAAGATTCCTCAATCTTTTTATCAATCATTTTAAATAAATCAAATCTTGATACTTTGCATATTAAAACAAACATGATATAACAGATTAAAAAATAAATAATTAAAGCTATAAAAACATATATCATAATACTTCAAAAAGCCAAATATTATTTGGCTTTTAATTCTTCCTTTTCTATTTTTTTATAATCAACTTTACCATAAAGTGTTTTTGGTAAATCATCTCTAAATTCAAAATCTTTTACTTGAGCATAAGCTGCTAATTCTTTCTTACACAAAGCTTTTAATTCATTTTTAATTGCATTATTTGGTTTATAACCTTTTTTAAGAACAACAAAAGCTTTTGGTACATGCATTTTGTATTGATGAGGTATTCCAATAACGCAAACCTTTTCAACTGCTTTATGTTTTAAAATAATTGCCTCTATTTGTGATGGATAAACATTAAATCCAGAAACAACAATCATACGTTTTAATCTTTGAGTATAATAAACTATACCATTTAATGATATATATCCAATATCTCCAGTATGAAGCCATATTTTTCCATCTTTGTGCTTTCTTAAAACATTTTTAGTTTCTTCTTTTTGATTTAAATATCCCATCATTAAAGTTGGACCATTAACACATATTTCTCCTTCTTCGCCAAGAGGTAGTTCTTCCATGGTCTCAGGATCACATATTTTATAAGTGTTTCCTACCATTGGAATTCCGATACTACCTGGTTCATTTGTTCCAGGGAATGTATAGCAAGTAGCCGCAACTGACTCAGTCATTCCATAACCTTTTAAAATGTTAACTTTTGCTCCATGAGCATGTAAGAATTTATTAATTTTCATTTCTTGAGGAATACTAAGAGTATCTCCACCACTAATAATATATTTTAATTGAGACATATCAAGACCTTTAAATCTTTCATTTTTAAGCATTCCTTCCCAAAGTGTTGGAACTCCTAATATTACATTTGGTTTATCATATTTCCATATTTTATAAAAACGTTTTTCATCATATTCAGGCATAAGTATTGTTTCAACTTTTAAACATAAAGGAGTATGAACACATATTCCAAGGCCAAATCCATGGAATATTGGAAGAATTGTAAGGATTTTATCCTTAGGTCTTACATCAATTACGTTAACTGCACTTTGTTGAGCTATGGCGTTAAAATTAAAGTTAGAAATCATTATTCCCTTAGGCTTTCCAGTAGTACCACCACTATGAAGAATAAGAGCTAAATCTTCAGATTTAACAACTTCTTCAAATTCGATTTTATTATCAAGACCATCTAAATAAAATTTGTTCCAGTTCATATATCTATGATCTAATTTACTAGGTCTTTTAACTTTTAAACCTTTAAGTAAATTATATCCAGTTCTAAGAACAATCTTCATACTTTCAGAAGGACTTACAAGAATAGTTTTATAAACTAAACTATTTTCAATTACTTCTTTATATTTCTCATAATCAAAATCAACTAAGAACAAAAATCTACTTTTGCTTTCAGTTAGGTAAATATTTACTTCTTCAGGGCTTGATAATGGATGAATAATATCTGCTACTGCTCCAATTTTATTACATGCATAGAAAACATATATAGCTTCTGGCATATTAGGCATACATATTGTAACAATATCACCTTTTTTAACACCATATTCTCTTAATCCTCTAGCACATACATTAATATTTTTTAAAAAATCATAATAAGTTATTTTATTGTCAAAATAATTAAGAGCAATATAATCTAAATCATCGCCAACATTATCAAACATATATCTATAAATTGATTTTTTTGTAAACTCTATGCTTCGCTCTTCTCTAGAATAATATTCTAGCCAAGGCATATTTTTTTCTTTCTTCTTAAATATAGAATGTAATTTGTTTTTAATTTTCATAAATAAACTCATAGCAAAAACTCCTTTGTTTAAAATATTATATCACATTTTATAATAATTAATTAGGACATGCTGGAATATTAATTTTATTAGTACTATCATATTTTACAAATTTATCACTAGTTATATCATCAACACTAAGTCCATCTCCAGCATATACAAATTGATAAATATCATCCATTATAATAAATTTTGATGCTTTACCATCCTCATTAATAGTAACAGCATAATTAGTATTAGATAAAGTTATAACAATTGTTTTATTATCACACACTACTCCATTAGATTTAATATATGTTTTTTCAACCGGACCACTTATCATAGTTTCACTTCTCCAAAATTCTTCTGAATTTCTAAGTAAATCTTTAGCAGTTAAAACTAAATCAGTAGGTCCTCTTAAATCTTGAAGTTTATCTTTTAAAGTTAATCTATTATATACATTTAATCCTATAGTTCCTACATAAACTAAAACCCCAATAATATAAATAGTTTTTACAACTTTAATATTTCTAACTATCTTCCATCCACTAGCAATTACAAAAATTAAAGAAATAACTAAATAAATAGATATAATCATATCTACACTACTCTTAGATAAATTCATAGCATTTAAACTATTTTCAAGCAAGCCACTAATAAGATCTGTTAAAAAGAAATGATGTACTAAAGCAACTGCTAATATAATTACATCTTTAATCCAAGCTTTACCCTGTCTTTGTTCAGTAGCATATGCTTCTTTTAACAATTCTTGATTTAAAGGCTGAGCAGCATTTATTTGAGGTTGTGCTGATTGAACAGCAACTTGTGGTTGAGTATTAGCAACTGGCGCTACTGAGGCTTGAACTGTAGGTTGTACAGTATTTAATTGAGTTTGTTGTACTTGAGGTTGTACCGGTGACTGTGTACTAGCAACTGGTGCTGCAGGTGCAGGTTGTACAGGGGGTTGTGGAGCACTTACACTTTGTACAGTTGGTATCACAGGTGCAGTAGGAGTTTGTGTTTGAACAGGAGTTATTTGTGGCGTCTCTGTAACAGGTACAGCTTGTTCTTGCTGTGCAGTAACTTGTCCAGTAGGCTGCTGTGAGGTTTGATTATTACTTTGATTCATGCTACACCTCTTTCAACTTCAAGTATTCTAATGCTTCATTTATATCGTCTGTTATAAAATAACATTCTTTAATGATATCACTACTAAATTTTTCAAAATATAATGTATCTAAAAATGCAAATAACTTATCATAATAATGGTTTATATTAAAGAATAAAATTGGTTTATTTATTTCATTTGTTCTTTTTGAATCAATGGCAGCAAATATTTCATTTATTGTGCCTATTCCTCCAGGCAAAAACACAATTGCATCACTATCATGAATAAGTACCTTAGTTCTATCAATAATAGTATCTGTAATTATTTCTTCATTGCAATTTAAATGTTTAATATCATCTTTATATGTTATTGGACATACCCCTACTACTTTTCTGTTATATTTCTTAGCAGTATCAAGGCATTCCCTCATTAAGCCCTTATCGTATGCGCCAAAAATCAAATCATTGTTTCTAAGTAATAAATCCAAAAATCTTTTACTTTCTGTAAAATATATTGAATCTACATCATCACTTGATCCACACCCAATAAATATCCTCATTCTATTCACCATTTTAATTATATCATAATATATATTAATAGAAAATTAATTTTTAATGGTATGTCAAATAAAAAAATGACACTTAAGTAATCTTAAATGTCTTAGTCATATTTGGTGCTGAAAAGAGGAATTGAACCCCCAACCGACTGATTACGATTCAGTTGCTCTACCAATTGAGCTATTTCAGCATGGTTGCCCTGATAGGATTCGAACCTATGCATGCTGGAGTCAGAGTCCAGAGCCTTACCACTTGGCCACAGGGCAATATAGATAATATGATTATATAATAAATATTTATAAAATAAAAGCAGTAATTAATACTGCCTTTTACTGCAAGAAGAGCTTCCTCTTATATAATCTACACTACAAGTATAATCACCATTAAATATGTTAACTAGTTCTTTTGTAACAGTTAAACTAACCTCATCGCTGCATTGTATTCCTTCTTTATACTCTATGCAATTATTTTTGCCAAATATTTTATATAAATTAGGATTATTTAAATTATTAATACAAAATGGTTTATTCTTGTTTATAGAACATACATAAGACTCTATAATGTTACCTTCTCTATCTAGAACATTTCCTAAGAATACATTTGTTTTATAAGTACTAATAATTTCTTCATAATCATCTTTATAATCTTTGATAACTGATGGCTTTAATCCCTCAATTTGTACTGCAGTTCCCTCTTTTAATATTTTAGTACTTAAATAAAATGAATATTTACAATTAGGACAGTTTTCTATTTTAGAGCATCCAGTTAGTAATAATATACTCGCAAGTAGTATTATAAACTGTTTTTTCATTTATTCCTTTCCTGGTCTTAACAATAAAATTATAGCATAAAAAAAGACCTAAAGGTCTAATAATCATATTGGTGGAGCTGAGGAGTAACGAACTCCTGTCCAAAGTAAGTTCCCATAGAACATCTACAAGTTTAGTTGGTTTTTATACTCAAATAATAATGTAGATTGCCAACATCTCTTATTATTCAAAGTTTATTAAACATTCGTTATAAGCCATAAACATACTTATAATATAGTCTTCTTTATAACTCCCATCTAAAATCTCGAAGACAAAAGATTAAAGTGGAAGACTAGCTTATCCTAATAAATTAGGCAAAAGCTGGTGCAAAATTGTAATCGTTTCCGACTATTTGTTTTTTACGTTTAAAGTACGCCTACTACTTGCATTCTACCAAAACTAATACTCTGTCGAATCAATGCAGCCCCATGTGCTCTTCATTATAACATAAAACACTTGAAATTGCTAGTTTAATTGACTTTTATTATTAATTTTCATAAAATAATATATACAAGAAAAATGTATAAATAAATATTAAAATATGTTAAAATTAGTTAGGAGGAATTAATTTATGTATAAATTAAAAATACTTGCTATAATTGCTATAGCTATAGTCGGAGCATTACTAATATATAATCATTTTGATAAAAAAACACAAGAGCAACCAGTAATTGATAAGTTTAGTAGTGAATATAATTTAGTAACTGAAGATCATATATTCAAATACAAATCAATAGACGAAATAATTGATATACTTGATAATAAAACAGGAGTTATATTCTTCTGTACTCCAGAATCTAATTGGTGTAATAAATATGCATCTATTATTAATACAACATTAAAAGAAAATGGTATTGAAGAAATAAATTATTATAATATTAAAAGAGACAGAGAATTAAATACAGTTAAATATCAAAAAATACTTGATAAATTAAATCCATTTATATTTAAAGATGACTCAAATAATATGAAATTATATATGCCAAACTTAACATTTGTAAGAAATGGTGAAGTTGTTGCTAATGATAATGAAACATCACTAATTGCTAGTGATATTGAAGTTGAAAATTACTGGACACAAGAAAAACAAGATGAATTTAAAAATAAAATAATAAATTACATTGGTTTATTAAATGAAGAAGAATTAGAAGAAGGAGAATAAAATATGAATTATCAATATATAATTATAATTGCAATATTAATAATAATATCTTTTGTAGTAATTAAGATGAGTAGAAAAGATTTCTCAATGGAAATCAACAAATTAATTCAATATCTTGGTGGTAAAGATAACATCATTGATTCACAAATAAACCTATCTAGATTAAAAGTTACATTAAAAGATATGAGCTTAGTTAATAAAGAAGGAATTCAAAAATTAGGTGCTAAAGGAATTGTTGAAATAGATAATGAATTAAAGATAATACTTGGACCTAATTCAAAGCAATTAAAAAAATATATGGCAGATTTAAAATAAAAAGCACAATTAATTTTGTGCTTTTAATCTATACAAATTAAATGATGGTTTATTTAAAAATCTAAATCCATACTTTTTAGTACCGATACCACTAGAAATAAATATTTTAGTGATTCCTTTTTCATATTCAGGTTTACTATATTTATAAGTACTCTTCTCTTTTAATATGCCACCATAAAATGGTAAAACAATACTTCCATTTAATGAGTGACCTCCTAAAATAAGATCAACTTCATAATCAGATTCATCTAAGTATTTGATAGTATTACCATCACTTACTAAAACAATTGTATATTTTCTTTCTTCTTCTTTATAGAATTTAAATGCTTCACTTAAATCAACATTCTCTTTAATAGAACTTGGAAGTCCTACTAAATACAACGGACTAGAATCTTTATATACTATTTCTTCATATGAGTTATTTATAATAGTAAATCCACTTCCAGTCATAACATTTTCATAATCTTTATATTTATAATCATATTCACCGTATATAGCATATTTACCAATACCAGCATTAATTCTTGTTAATTCTTTAATTAAAAATGCGCTATCTTCGTTTGTTATTTTTGCATTAATAGTTGTTAAGTTACCAGTAAATACAACAATATCTGGCTTTAATATGTTAATCCTATCAACTATAGTTTTTACATCTTTTTTATCAACAGTAGACTTATATAACAAATCACTAAAATGAACTATTTTAAGTCCATTAAAATTAGTGGTAAGTATTTCACTTTCTACCCTATACTCTTTTACTATTAACCCTTTTGTTCCAACATATTTAGAATACAATACAATTCCAATAACTAAAAGAACAAAAAATATAAAAAAGTTTAATATCTTTCTTCCTAGATTACTCATATTATTTACCACCAAAGAATGTTACCAGTAATAAAACTGCAGTTATAGTATTATGAAGAGCATGAATAATAATTGAAGAAAATACAGTTTCATTTTCATAATCCATAAGTGCAAAAGAAGCTCCCAAAGCACCATATGGAAGAATATATAATAAATCAGTTATAACAAATATGCCTTGCATAAAGTTAGTAGTAATATGAGCAAGACCAAATAAAAGTCCACAAACAAGAGAATAAATCCATTTATTATAAATTAAAGGTGCAATTGTTTTCCTAAATACTAATTCTTCTGTTATTGGAGCAATTATAGAAATACTAATCATTGTTGGAAGAACACTATTATAAAGCATTTCTCTTACTTGACTTTCATTAGATGATATTTCTTTTAAAAACATTACAATAAATAAATTAAAAAATACCATTAATCCAAATCCAAGAAAATATATTTTTATACTATGTTTAAACTTATTTTTAAAATCTTTAAAATAAACAGCTGCCTCATGATTTAAATCTTTAAAATACATTAGATATAATAATACGATAAATATAACATTGCCAATAATAACACATAATCTCATATTTGATATTACTTTATTTAATAATATTGCAAGTGCCTGTGGGAAAATAAACATTAAGATAAAACAAATAACAGCAATAATTAAATTTGTCCAAAATGATCTATCTTTTGTATATGAAAATATTTTGTCTTTCACTTTTAATCACCTATAACAATTATATAATAACTAACTCTTTTATTAAAGAAAAAGTTAACTTACTTTACTAAGTTAACTTTAACATGAACTTTTTTACCTTTACTAATTATAAACTTATCATCAAACATGCTTTCATTAATTAACATATTTGGATCAGTTACTTTTTCACCATTTAAGCTAATACCATTACCAAGTATTAATCTTCTTGCTTCACTCTTTGATGGAGCAATATTAGCTTTTACAAGTACATCCATTATATTATTACCATCTTCTAAAGTAATATCTGCATTTTCCATACCCTCTTCACTATATCCTTTAGAAAATACTTCCTCACTTGTATTTCTTGCTTTAATTGCTTCTTCTTCCCCGTGCAAATCTTTTACTATTTCATAAGCAAGTGCTTTTTGAGCAAGTCTTTTTTCAGGTTCAGTTTTAACAGAATTAGCAAGTGATTCAATTTCATCTTTGCTTAAGAATGTAAATACTTTTAAGTATTCAATAACTTTAGTATCATCAGTATTAACTAAGTATTGATAAATTTTATATGGACTAGTTTTTTCCTTATCAAGCCATAATGCGTTTCCTTCACTCTTACCAAACTTATTACCATTTTGATCAAGAATTAATGGCATTGTAAATCCATATGCTTCTTTTCCTAGTTTTTTCTTTATTAATTCTATACCAGTAGTAATATTACCCCATTGGTCAGATCCTGCTACTTGCATAGTACAGTTTTCTCTTTGAAATAATTCTAAGAAATCATTTCCTTGAATTAATGTATAAGAAAATTCTGCATAAGTAATACCAGTTTCTAGTCTTCTTCTAATAATATCTTTATCAAGCATATAATTAACATTAATATATTTTCCAATATCTCTTAAGAAATCTAAATATGAGTAATCTTTAGTCCAATCATAATTATCAACAAGTTTAGCTTTACCATCTAATATTCTATCAATTTGGCTTCTAATTCCTTCAATATTCTTTCTAACGGCTTCATAACTAATTATTTCTCTTTCTGCTGTTGGCCTTGGGTCTCCAATTAAACCAGTAGCTCCACCAACAAGAAGTATTGGTTTGTGACCTGCTAGTGCTAGCCTCTTAGCAGTAACTAGTGATGAATAATGTCCTAAATGAAGTGAAGGCGCAGTTGGGTCTGTTCCCCAATAAAATGTTACAGTTCCTTCATTTAATATTTTTTCAATTTCTGGACTACTTACATCCTTAACAATTCCTCTATAAAGTAAATCATCATATAATTTCATGCTCTTACACCCTTTCCTGTGGAACCAATTCCACCTTTTCTTTTATTTTTAATTTCTTCTTCATCATCTACAACTTCATATTTAATGAATATTCCTTGTGCTACTCTATCTCCTATATTTATATCAATGTCTTTATCACCAAGATTTATTAATTTAACACAAATGTGTCCTTCATTGTCTTCATTGTTATAATAATCCTTATCAATAACACCTACACTATTCGATAACATTATATCATATTTAAATCCAAATGAACTCCTATCAAATATAAAAAATACTTCGCCATCATTCATTGAAACTTTAATACCTGTTTTAAAAACATGAGAAGTTCCTTTTTTTAAGGTATAATTTTCTACCGCTTTAATATCATAACCAGCACTAGAAACAGTACTTCTAACTGGTAATGTAATGCTTTCATAAAGTTCTTTATCATCACTTACATCTTTTTTAAATTGTTCAAAACTTATTCTCTCAAACTTTCTCATATTTCCTCCAATAAAAAAGGTACCATATAAAGGACGACTTATGCCGTGGTACCACCTTAATTTATAGATTAAATCTACCTTGATTCCTATAAGGCAGGAATGCCATAAGACTCAAGAACTGTATCTTCATTATTAAACTTATTAGTTTACAGCAACCACTAACTTTCTATAATAAACATTTAATAACTACTATTATTCCTTCAACGCCTACAAAAAGTATAAAATAATATATATTTTTTGTCAATTAAAAAAGAAATCTAACGATTCCTTTTATGCTTTACCAAAATATTTACCATCTCTAGTAGTGATAACTATTTCATCGCCCTCTTTAATAAATAGAGGTACTTTTAATTCATATCCAGTTTCAATAGTTGCATCCTTTTGAGCACCAGAAGTAGTATTTCCTTTAACAGCATCAGGAGCACTGATAACTTTATAAGAAACTTTTTCTGGTAAACTAATACCAACTATTTCTCCTTCAATATTTAAACTTTCAACTTCAAGGCCTTCTTTTAAGAATTTAATGTCATCACCTATTACAGTAGCTGGTAATTCAAATTGATCATATGTATTTAAATCCATAAATACATAATTTTCTCCAGCAGCATATAAATAAGATAATTGATTCTTTCTAACATCAGCTTTTTCCATCTTAATACCTGCATTAAAAGTAATTTCTTGTGTAGTACCTGCTCTTAAATTTTTAAGTTTAGTTTTAACAAAAGCACTACCTTTGCCAGGTTTAACATGTTGGAAATCAACTACTTGATATATGACACCTTCATACTTAATAGTCATTCCATTTTTGATATCATTTATATTAAACATCATAATATACTATGCCTTTCTTTCTTTATGAAGAGTAGATTTATTACATTTAGGACAATATTTTTTGAATTCTAATTTTCCTTCAACATTCTTCTTATTTTTACTTGTTAAATAATTGATTTCTTTACAAACAGTACATTGTAAAGCTACGCCTTCTCTATTTTCTTTTTTAGCCATTATAATCTGCCTCCTTTAATACGAATAAAATTATACCAATAATTATACTAAATATCAAGAAAAAAAGAAGATTTACTAATTATCTTCTCTTTTAATTTGTTTCAATAACATATGGATCAGTAGTACTTCCAGTACCGCTTGCATATACAATACCAGGTCTAAGTGATATAACTGGACGTAAAGTAATAAGAGCGCTTACTGAGGTTACATTACTATAACCATAATACATTGTTGAATCATCAGATGGAAAAGTCATTGGTGTCATTCCCCAAGTATCCACATCAGATATACTTAATCTATGTTCATCTCGAGTAAATAACCCAATTTTGTATTTAAGTTGAGCACTACTATTTGAAATACTAAATTGGTCGTATGGTCTGCTGCAACTTAAATTTGGATCACTATTTAAATTAGCAAATTTCAAATAATTAGAAAGCAAAACGCCAAAAGGACTAAATCCACCGAGATTTGTTATTGATCTATTATTGCAATATATTACATCATCTATATATGGATCATATTTTAATAAATATTTTTTATACCATGCATCAATAGCTTTTTTAATTACAGAATCATTTTTATTAGTATTATATGTACCAAACATATTATTAATTGCATCTTCAATACTTTCACCATTATTTAATTCAAAATAATAAAAGTAAATATTAGCTGCCCAACTTAGATCATATACATAATTAATTGTACTACATACCCCAGTTTCATTAAAACAAGTATAATGTTTATTTGCAAGATTATTATTTGCATTGTCATCAAAATACCATACTGTTGAATTATCTCCTGTTA
>JAEEGL013656172.1_pt1 | contig 20946 bp, 15 predicted proteins | sample 9134231 | NCBI WGS metagenome assembly JAEEGL01 (sample SAMN16246548, study PRJNA631951) | gut metagenome | biome: gut microbiome; feature: rumen; material: fiber-attached | host: Bos | place: Iran: Karaj | collected 2018-10
GAGAGGTCGAAATATCGCCTCGCCTGAAAGATAGAGGTGTCTTGTGAGATGTCCTCCCCGCGCTCGAACTTGTTTTCAATCTCCAATACCAATCGCTCCATGTTGTCCATGTCGGACTTCACGTTGCATGCGGCCAACAACGCGATCAGCGCGAAGGCAATCCAACATCTTGATTTATATACTAGTTCCCACATCATTTCAAAATTCTTTACGCAAAGATACGAGCTTTATTATTTAGAACATCGAAAAACACGAAAAACACGAAAAACATGTAAAATTTTCGTTCCTTTCGTGTTTTTCGATGTTCCCCCTCATCACTGTCCGCCCTTTTCTCCAGCGGTCTGTGCCTCGTTCTCCAATTCCACATTTCCGAACCGCAAAATGAATCCCGCACAAAGATAGGTGGAGTTGCTTCGGCTGGAGTAGCTGCCGCTTGAAATAGGGTTGGTGTATATATTGCTGTATCGCATCAGGCCAAAGAGGTCATAGCCATTGACAAACACCGACAGCTTGTGGTTGAAGAAATCGGTGCGCATGCCGCAATCGATGGAATAGTTGGCCCCAACTTGGTTGAACAAACGCTGCACGGGAGAGGAATAATGGCCTGAGGCATGGATCTCTAAACGATCCCATAGCTTTGCCCAGGCGCTCAGCTGAAAGCTGTATGACCACATCTCGTTCTTTTCCCATTGATCCAATACCCCATAATTGGTCTCAAGATAGGAATCATATACATTGGCATAGAAACGTAGGTTGAACATCCCATTGGGGCGGTACATCATGTTGAATTCACCTCCCGCCATGTAGGAACTCCCCACATTGACAGGCCTCGAGAAGAGTACAACCCTGCCGTAATGCTCATGAAACCCCGACTCGTTGATGGAGGTGATCTCGTTTTTCTTGTCCTTGTAATAGCCCGTCAAGCCCACTGACCCGAAATCGTTCCAATATTTGGTCCAGCTTGCTTCCACATTTTGCGTGTAAACGGGTTCCAAGTAGGGATTGCCTGTGAGGTAGATCTCGGTGTCATAGATGTTGAAGGGACTGAGCTGTTTTGCCGTGGGGTGATTGACCCTTCTGGAATAACTCAACTTGAAGTTGTGCATTGACGGGGAGCAATAGGAGAGGTGCAATGAAGGCGTGATGTTGAAATAATGATACGTTTGAGAGTCAATAATATACGGATAATTAGGCGTATCTGGATAAACAATGCTGGTTCGATAATAATTTAGGTTGATGCCCGGCTGCAACGTGAATTCTCCGAAACGATGTCGTATCATGAGATAACCGCCCAGTTTCTGGTCCTTGGTGCGATAGTGGTAGCTCATGAACGAGTCTTTCACATACGTGTCGCCAATCAAGGTGTCAACGTCGTTCCACGTGAAGCCTGACTCCCAGCTGCCATTGAGACCGACGCTGAATTCTCCGTTTTTCGAGTAGGGAAGGTTATAATCAATATTGGCTGAAATAGGTAGGTTTGACATGAGGTAGTCCATGCGAAAAACATTTTCTTGGGGCGAAGGCAGGGTGTAGGTGGTGCGGTCTTCCAAAGGCACGGCGTTGCGGTTCCAGTTGCCATTGGTGCGAACAGTCAGGTTATGCCCTTCTTCGTTGAACTTATGCTGGTAATACAAGCCGGAGCTGAAAAACAAGTAATTGGTATAGGACTGGTTGACAAACACATATTGATAGGTGCCTGCTTGTTCCATGAATTCCGTCCGTTTCCGTTCGGTAGTGCTTTCCACCGGGCCAAAAGAGTCCCAGCAGTTTAGCCACAACGCGAAGGTGTTCTTCTCATTGGGCGTGTAAGTGACGTTGAGAGAGCCCCCTGGACTGTATGTGAAGTACTTGTCATACCGAATGCTATGGGTCTGGCTTGTCGGGATGAACAGTCCGTTTTCATCTCTGATGAATAGGTTCCTGTCGTTTTCCGATTTCGCTTCGCCATGATAGAAATAGCTGCTGGCGTATGCGTTCACGGTCCATCGGTCGTTTTTCCAGACGTATGATGCCCAAGGCATCACGTAAGGCTGTGAGGAGATGTTAGTGCCGAAGCATAGGAACTCATTCCGCTTGATTTTGCCGTTCATCACGATGTTGATGATGCCGTCGGCGTCGGTAGCCCATTTTGCGGAGGGATTGGTGATGACTTCAATGCGGTCGATGGCATTGGCGGGCAAGGTCTGGATGTAGGCCTTCAGGTTTTCTTTTGTGAGGTGGGAAGGCTGGTCGTTGATCCATATTTCCACGTTCGAGGCGCCCCGCAGGGTGATATTGCCTTCCACATCTACACTGACACCTGGAGCATTCTGTAAGGCATCAGAGGCCACCCCGGATTGTACGGTGGGGTCTTCGGAGACTTGATACAAGGTTTTCTCGCCGTCCACCGAGAAGAGTGGACGTTCCGCAGTGACGGAAACGCCTTCAAGCAACAGGGTGTCAACCGTCATCAGAAGGCTGTCGGTTTTCATTTTTAAGCTGTCGGGCTCTGACTTCTTGGTTCCGGATAATTGGTTTTGAGCAATAAGAGAGGATGACAACATGATGCAAGTCATCAGGAAAAATAAGGCTTGTATTTTCATGACATGATAGATTTGTTTCATGCCAACAAAAGTATATGAAAAAAACCTTTATTTTTCAAGTGTAGGAGTCGAGTAGAGATGTTTTGAAGATTATAGATTACTGATAATTGATAATCAGCATATTAAATAATACGTAGTATAGAAAAAAGCCTTATTTCATCTTTCGTTTTCTCTCAAAACTCGCCTCTTTTCTCTGAGATTAACTCCCTAACGTGCTCCTTATCTAAAGTCGAAACTCCCCCTCAAGTGTTTCGCTGTGCTTGAAATATTTTTTCCAAATCAAAACAACTTCTTATTATCTTTGTTCCCTGATTCAAATGATTTATAACAATGAAAAAACGCTCTCTATTTCTGCTTGTGGCTGTCGCTATGATGATGGCAAGCTGTTGTGGCGAAAAAGCTGCCAATGAAAATGCTTGTGAAAACAAAAACGAGACTACTATGAACACTACGATGAACGACTTGCTGACGCGCCGCAGCGTGCGCAGCTACACCGATGAGGTGCCTCCCATGGAGGTGATTGAAGAAATTTGCAAGGCCGGAACATACGCCCCTACTGGCATGAACCGCCAAGCTCCTATTATTATTGCCGTGACTAATCGGGAGGTGCGCGACAAGATGAGCAAACTCAATGCTGCCGTGTTTGGCATGGATAGCGACCCATTTTATGGTGCTCCTGTGGTGCTGGTGGTGCTGGCTGATACCACGGCTGCCATGACGTGGAAAGAGGACGGCTCCTTAGTGATGGGCAACCTGCTCAATGCTGCTCATGCCAAAGGATTGGGTTCCTGCTGGATTCATCGTGCCAAAGAGGTTTTCGAGACTGAAGAAGGCAAAGCCATCTTGCGTGGTCTCGGCATCGATGACACTAAGTACGTGGGCATTGGAAACTGCATCCTTGGCTATACCGCCGGCGAATATCCAGAGGCTCGTCCCCGCAAAGAAAACTACATTTATTGGCTCAAATAACGTATTATATGTCGGCGAATTAAGCGAATTAAGCGAATTATAAAATTGAAAAACTTCTCTTCCCCCAAAAATTCGCTTAATTCGCTAAAAAAATTGTTTCCACCGCTTCCTCGTATTCTTTTAGCGCATTGATTTTCTTAATCTTGCGCCAGATGTTCTGTGGCTCGTCAAACGAGTACATCAGATAGGACCACAGTTCCTTCATCCTACCCAACACCTTAGGGCTTCCACCAGCATGCCGTAGTCTCTCTTCATATAAATCAACGATATATTCATGCAGCCTCTCTTTTCTGTTTTCAAATAATAATTCGCCGACCCTTCTAAATTCGCTTAATTCGCTTAATTCGCCTAATTCGCTTAATTCGCCGATCTCCTCCGCCAGGAAAGGATTCGCCAGCACTCCTCGTCCCAGCATGAATTCGCTGACAGGCTCCACCGTTTCGCTGATTCGGTGGAAGCTATCCACAGAGACGATGTCGCCGTTATACACCAGAGGCGCTTTGATCATCGGGATCAGCTCGGCGAAGCGTTTCACGTCGGCCTCGCCTTTATATAACTGTTTGCCGATGCGTGGATGGATGATCAGTTCACTCAGCGGAAACTGATTGAAAATCTCAATTACCGGTACAATCTCGTCAGGATCAAAATACCCCAATCGACATTTGATGCTGAATTTCACGTCAATACGCTCAAAGACGGTGCTAAGCATTGCCTCGATTTTTTCGGGATAGGGAAGTAGCCCGCATCCGCGTTTTTTGTTGGCGACCCTGGGGAATGGACAGCCCATGTTTAAGTTTATTTCTTTGTATCCCAATTCTTTACATTGTGATGCGAAGCGTAAAATCTCCTCGGCATCGGTGCTTAATATTTGGGGCGTGAGGGTCTCTACATCATTGAAACGAGGGTCAATCTCTTCCACTTGAAGGTTCTTGGCGTGATCTTTTTGGATGCCAGTGAAAAAAGGCGTGTAAAACTTGTCGATACCCCCAAAATGCTTTTTGAAGACGTTTCGGAACGGGGCGTCGGTGATTCCTTGGAATGGACCAAGAGATAATCGGAAAGTGTTCATGGGTGGGTTGTTTCGTCGTTCTTCCTCGCAATAACTGTTATCGCGAGGTCTTCTTTTTCAAAACTTCAGCGATGGTCAAAACCAAGGTGAACAAAATCAGTCCGAAGGTCATCCACATCGCAATCCTGTAGAGATAATCCCCATGTTTGGCGTAAAACGTCTTCTCGGTGTTCGCTTTCAAAGTGGCTTTGATGACATCTTCTTTCCAGTATTCGGTAGATTGGATGACATCGCCTTTTTGGTTGAAGAATCCTGATTTTCCTGTGTTAGCTGAACGTGCCACACAGCGACGGTTCTCGATGGCTCTGAGCTTTGAGAACTCGAAATGTTGTTTATATCCGGGCGTGTCACCCCACCAGCCGTCGTTGGTGATTACAAAGAGCAGGTCGGCGCCTTTGCGGGTGAACTCGCTCACATAGCCTCCGAAAGCGGATTCATAGCAGATGGGCACGCCAACGACGTGTTTGCCGAAGGTCATATTTCGTGAAGTGGGATCGGTCTTTAACGTGCCTCGGGCAATGCCCATGGTGATGCTGTAGTTTTTCAGGAATCCCATCCATTCGGGGATGGCTTCCACAGCTGGGGTTAGCTTCGACTTGTTCCGATGTTGCACGTTGAGCGTGTCGATAAGCAATGCGGAGTTGTGGGCGTAATAATACCGGTTGGTGTTCCCAATTCGTCGGGCGGGGAAGTCGTCCTCCATACCTTTGGGAACCCATTCGTAGGTGGTGCCGCCAATCACAAAGCAGCAGTAGGGATGTTGTTCGATAAAATCACCCAGGATGTTCAACGCCCTCACTTCTTTCATGTTATCAAGCCAGATGCCTTCTTGGATGGCTGACTCTGAACTGACGATGAAGCGGGTGTCGGGGGTGATCATTTTTTCGGCCAGATTCACATCGGTTTGGATGGTCGAGTCGTAATATTGTGAGTCGAATTGTTCGTTCCACGGGTCGCAGTTCTGCTGAATTACAATCACTTCTGTGTCAACCCCTTTTTCTTCATAGTGTCGGTAGGCGATCATACTTCCGATGATGGGTATGGCAATGAGCGCAATGACAGCCACTGCGTTCCAGCGAATCGCTTTTTTGTCGTTTTCCCTCTCACAGGTGATGAGATTGGTGATGAATAGATTGACCAGCAGAATCCAAAGAGTGCCGCCTGCAACTCCGGTGACAGAATACCATTGCACCCATGTGGTACAGGTGGAGAAGACGTTGCCGAGACTCAACCAAGGCCATTTGGCAGCCCAATAATAGTGCAAAAACTCAAAAGCCATCCAATAGGGGATGAACAGGAAGTTTCCCAAACGGTCATGATGCAGCTTCTTCTTCGTGACATGGAAAGTCCAAAACACCGTGGACATAAACAGCGAGTTCAGAATCCATGCCAGGATTGCTGCCGGAGTGGCGTTCCATACCCACCAGGTGGTCAGTACGTTCCAAATCAGAAAGGTTACAAACGACAGCCAGAAGATATGTCCCTTCTCTCCTTTGCTGATGCGCTCTTCTATATAGAACAGGGGAACTAAGGCAATGAATATCAAGGCCGCCCATCCTCGCACAGGCCATGAGGCCCAGAGTAATAATCCGCTGGCGACTGCCATCAATAATTTCTGATATTTCTTCATTTTCAATTTTTTGCAAAAATAATGAATTGTTGATTTGTCGGCTGTTGAATTGTTATTTATCTTTGCAAAAATAACGAATCCGTGGTGAAAAAAGTCCTTCTCATTCGTTTCAGCTCCATTGGTGACATTGTGTTGACCACGCCGGTTATCCGCTGTGTGAAAACACAATTGCCTGATGTTGAGCTTCATGTGTTGACCAAGCCGGCCTATCAATCCCTTTGCGTGGTGAATCCATATATTAATAAGGTGATTGTCTTTCACGGAAATTGGCATGAATTGTTAGCCCAGCTTCGGGAAGAACACTATGATTTTGTGGTGGATCTGCATAAAAACTGGCGTTCGTTACGAGTCAGGTGGACGCTCGGTTGCCCTTCCGCTTCTTTTCCCAAACTTGATTTTCGTAAGTTTCTATATACCAAACTGAAAATCGGGCGGCTTCCCAAGGCTCATATTGTGGACCGTTATTTTAGTGCTGTGCAACGCCTTGGAGTTCATAACGATGGCCAAGGCTTGGATTTCTTTATTTCAGAAAAAGATGTGATTCGTAACGAGGACCTTCCAGAGACCTTCCGCAGGGGTTTTGTGGCAGTGGTCATTGGGGGACAGCATGCTACGAAGATTCTGCCTGCCGACAAAGTGGTGGAGGTTTGTGAGCTTCTGGATGCACCAGTGATTTTGGTGGGTGGTCCCGAAGATGCCGATCGTGGTGCGATGATTCAACAGAAAATTGGAGCAAGGGTATGGAACAGCTGTGGGACGCTGACACTGGGACAGTCGGCCTCGTTGTTGAAACGATCCCGTGTGGTACTTACCAACGACACGGGCATGATGCATATCGCGGCGGCATTGCGTAAGCCTATCGTTTCCGTGTGGGGGAACACCGTTCCTGAGTTCGGCATGTTTCCGTATTATCCCCAGGGCTTTGCTCCAGCCGTGGTGATTGAAAACGTCACCTTGAAATGCCGCCCTTGCGACAAGTTGGGTTATGACCGATGCCCCCAAGGGCATTTTCAATGTATGATGCTGATGGATACAAATCTCATTGCTAAGAAAATCAACGAGTTATATAATCCTTCTGGACAATAAAAAAGCCGAACGAATGTCCGGCTTAAGAGGTGGTACCAGCGGGAATTGAACCAGCGACACACGGATTTTCAGTCCGTTGCTCTACCAACTGAGCTATGGTACCCCGTTGTTTGCGGTTGCAAAGATACAGCAATTTTTGGAATTGACAACAATTTTTTCTAAAAATTTCAGTTTTTTTTCAGATATTTGCACCCCGAAACAACCAATAATGAAGCGATTTATTTCTAACAAGCTGATAATTAGTTTATTCCTCACTTTTTGTATGAGTGAGTTTTATGCCCAGGCCAATGTGGATTCTCCTTATTCCATGTTTGGTGTGGGTCAGGTCCGCAGCAAGACCATGAATGCTCGCCTGAAAGGCATGGGCGGCGTAGCCAATGCCATGGCAGGAAAAACGATGTTGAATGCGGAAAATCCCGCCTCATACGCTATGATTGACACCTTGGCGTTCCTTTTTGATGCGGGCATGTATGTGAAAAACTCCACTTTCAGCACTTCCGTTATGTCGGAGAAAGCCTATTGTGCTTCTTTGGATTATGTTGCCATGGGCTTTGCTCCCACCAATTGGTGGAAAGTGGCCTTGGGTGCGCAACCCTATAGTAGCGTGGGTTATCATGTGGTCACCTCTTTCAACGATGCCTCGTTGGGTAGATATGCCCAAACTTTCCAAGGTGAGGGCGGATTGAATCAAGTGTTCATTGGAAATGCGTTCCGGTTGGGGAAGCATTTCTCCATTGGTGCTAATGTGAATTATGTTTTCGGTGATAGCAAATCCACTACGACCTTGAGTTGGCCTGATTCCACTTTTCTGATTGCTTCTCGTAGAAGCCGTGACGTGATGATTAGCTCTTTTATGTTTGATTATGGCGTGATGTATCAAGGCCAGATTAATGACGATCTTTCTTTGTCGGTAGGAGCAACTTATAATCAAAAAGTCAATTTGAGTGGAACTCAGACGCTCTTTGTCCGCTCAATACAGTTAGCCGCAAATGGTGACGAGTCTATAGAATATTTGATTGATACCATTTTCTATGACCATAACAAGGACGCAAGGCTGACCATGCCTCATGGATTGGGCTTTGGTGTCTCCCTTCAGAAAAACAAACGTTGGGTCATTGGAGCCGATTTCAATTGGAACAACTGGAGCGCCTTCGCGAGAAACGGGGTTAATGAAGGACTTTCGGACTCCTGGAGTTTGGCTGTGGGAGGGGAATATCTGCCTTCTTCAACCTCCATCTCCAATTATTGGACTCGTGTCTCCTATCGGCTGGGAGGTTTTTATGAAAAGACATTTCTCGTGATTGACGACCATGCTATTAATAAAATAGGTGTAACCGCAGGAATAACCCTTCCGCTGCCTCGTTCTCAGTCTGGAGTGAATTTGGGATTGGAAATAGGAAAATGTGGCACGAAATCTGCAAACCTCATTCAGGAGGGTTACGTCAATTTCACACTGGGTGTCTCGATCTTTGAACGCTGGTTTGTGAAAAGAAGATATAACTAATATTTGAAAGTTGAACTAAAAAAATAAACAGAGATGAAAACTAAGAAAGTATTATTGATGGCTGTCGGATTGGGGATGGCCTTCAGTGTTTCCGCACAGGATCTTGCTACGGCATCAAAGTATGGTGCTGACAGTGTCAACTGCGTACAGAAGATCAGTATCTTCCGTGAAGCTTACAAGCAGTGGGAAACTGCCAAGTTTGCTCCCGATGCCGTGAACAACGAAATGATTTCCGCTTGGCGTGAGGTGTTCCTCACGGGCCCGCGTGCCACTCAGTACACCTACACCAATGGCGAGAAAATCCTCGATTACATGATTCGCCAGAATCCGAAAGACAAGGATGCTTACATCGACACGCTCTGCCTGCTGATGGATACCCGCGCCAAATGTTTCCCCACGGATCCCAAGACGGGTGCCTCTCAGGTGGCTAACATCATGGGCAGAAAAGGCCTCTTGATTTACACCTACAACAAAAACCGTTACGAAGAAGCCTATAACGTCCTGAAAGATGCCGTCGCGCTGGATCCTTCACAGCTGCAAGGCGCTTATATCGATGCATACTTCAAGGCAACCATCGACATGGTGAACAACAACAAGACTGAGAAAATGACCATCATCAATGTCTATCAGGAACTCTCCGAGGTGCTTGACGACAACATCAAGGTGCTGGCCGAGACCGAAGCCCAGCTTCTTGAAGCTAGAACAAATGCTGAAGAGTCAGGCGATGCTGATGGTGTGGCAGGCTTCGACAAGCAAATTGAAAAAAATGAGAAGTCGATTAACATCAACAAAGGTGTGAAAAATAACATCGACAACCTCTTCCAACCTTTTGCTTCTTGCGATGACCTTATCAAAGTGTTCACTGCCAAGATGGCTGAGACACCGGATGATATCGACCTCCTGAAACGCATCACCACTATCCTCGACAAAAAAGACTGCACCGACTCAAAGCTCTTCCTCGAAGCCAGTGTCAAACTGCACGAAAAGGCACCCAGCCCCGAATCTGCTTACAACATCGGTATCAAGTACTTCAAGGATGGCAAAAACAGCGAGGCAGCCAAATACTTCGAAGAGGCAGCTGCTTCCTCTAACAACGACCGCGTTTACAGAGCTTACAGAAACTTGGCTTACTGCTATCTGAACACCAACAGCTATGGCAAAGCTCGTGACGCCGCCCGTAAAGCCGCTACCGTTGACCCCACCGCCGGTGAACCTTACATCATCATCGGAATGGCCTACGCAGCATCATCCAACTCGTTTGCCGACAGTAAGTTCGGTGGTAAAGAGGTCTTCTGGGCCGCTGTTGACAAGCTGGTGAAAGCCAAAACAATCGATCCTTCAGTGGCAAACCGCGCTTCGGATCTCATCCGCTCTTACTCACAACACTTCCCCAGCACCGAGACGATCTTCTTTAACGACTTCTCGGAAGGACAGTCCTACACGGTGGGCGGCTGGATCGGTGAATCCACGAGCATCAGAGCAGCTAAATAAACCGTATGTTGCCACAGTGAAGTCGCTGAATAATAAACGATTTCTAATCTATAACATCACAGCCTTATGGGCTGTGATGTTGTTTTCGTGTGGTAACCCTACATCTGTCATCCAGCAGTTGGCATCTGATGACACACTCTCAGGGGTGGTCGCCTACGATATCGTCTTTTACCGTAGTGACTCGGGTATCGTGCAAATGGAACTGAAAGCTCCCGTTATGGTGCGTCAGGGTGATGACTCCAGCTACCTGGAGTTCCCCGAAGGTTTCCATGCCTCCATCTTTGATGACCATCACCGCGTGGTTTCTGAGATAAGCGCAGATTACGGTCTCCACCGGAGTGATGAAAAAATGGTCGAGGCCGAAGGGAATGTGGTGGTGGAAAACCATAACAAAGGAGAGAAGTTGATGTCCGAACGACTGTATTGGTATCAGGACACCAAAATGCTTTATACACGGTCCAAGGTCAGGATTGTCATGCCCGACAAGGACATCATGGGGGATAGCCTGGTCTCAACGGAGGGCTTTGAGGAATATACCATCTATAATGGAAAAGCGACATTCGAAGTGGAGGAGGACCGATGAGTAACGACTGGATCATAGTAGTGATAACCTTGTTTCTCTCAGCGCTGTGCTCGGGTCTTGAGATCGCTTTTAACAGCACCAACCGCTTGCAGCTCGAAGTGGATCTGAAAAAAAACCGGTTCTCTGCCAAAATCGTCAGCCTGTTTTTCAAGCGTCCCTCGCATTTCCTCACCTCTTTGCTCATTGGCAACAACATCGCTAATATTATATATGGTATCGCCATTGCCCGGCTGTTGCTTCCTGTGGTGAAGTGGATTCTCCCTCCTTCGCTCGAAATGGAGTTTTTCATCCTCTTGCTGCAATCCATCATCTCCACTTTGATTGTGCTGGTGCTGGCTGAGTTCCTTCCTAAAATCCTTTTCCGCCTCAACCCCAACGCCATCCTTTCCTTCTTCGCCTTCCCAACGGTACTCTGTTTCTATCTCTTATACCCCCTGACTTTGATCTATTCTGGTATTGCCTACGTGATCATCCGTGTGTTCTTTGGAATGAGGATGGATCAGCAGGAGTATCAGCTCAGCACAGTCGATTTTGACGATTACATCACCGAGTATGCCGATCCCAAAGAGGCCGACGAGGATATTCAGCAGGAAATCCAGTTGTTCCAAAATGCCATGGATTTCCGCTCGGTCAAACTGCGTGAGTGCATGGCTCCGCGCAATGAGATTGAGTCAGTGAAAATCACGGATGACTTGAAATTCTTGAAGGACCGCTTCGAGGAGACCAAACACTCAAAGTTGATCGTTTATTCTGAGACAATTGACAATATCGTGGGTTATGTGCATCTGAATGATGTGGTGAATGCCATCGCTTTCAGACGTGATGTTACAGCTGCCGACTTGGTCAGACCCATCGATTTCTTTCCTGAAACCTATACCGCGGACCGCCTGCTGAAGCATTTTATTCAAAAACACCAGGGGGTCGCCGCAGTGGTCGATGAGTTTGGTGGCACCTCGGGTATTGTCACCATGGAAGACGTGATTGAGGAGATTTTTGGCGAGATAGAAGATGAATATGACGAGGAGGATGAGACCGAACAGGTGCTTAAGGAAGATACATACGTGTTTTCGGCAAGGCTTGAGATAGATTATCTTAATGAGACGTATGGGTTGGATTTGCCAACCTCTGACGATTATGAGACTTTGGCAGGGATGATTCTGCATTACTATGAAAATATCCCTGAAGTGGGAGAGGAGCTTGTAATTGGTCATTTTAGAGTTAAAATCCTCAAAGCCACCGACATGAAGCTTGAGGAAGTGGAGCTGAAAAGAGTAAAATAAAGGATTTTTTAGAAAGTTTTTTCACTTTCTTGCGTAGATTGAAATCCTTTTACTAAATTTGCAGGCTCAAATTTTGGATAAATATAATAATAAATAAAAAGCATTATGGCAGCAATTGAAAAAATCAGAAGACGTTCAGGATTGTTGATTGCAATCATTGGACTTGCCTTGTTGGCATTTGTCCTTCAGGACCTTTTCCAAAGCACTGGAAGAAACCGCGAGTATAACGTGGCGGTGATTGATGGTGAAAAAATCCCTTACAAAGATTTTGATGACCTCAAGAACAAGAACCTTGAAAACATGAAGCGTAGCTACGGCAACAACCTCACTTCATCTCAGACTTACAGTGCCTACAACAACACGTTGGAACAGATGATCAAAGATCATATCATGACCAAGGAATATGATAAACTTGGCATTAATGTCACCGCTGAAGAGCTGTATGATCAGTTTGTTGGTGAAGAGCCGCACCAGTGGGTGGTTCAGAACTTCTCGGACGGTCAGGGTAACTTCAATCGTGAGGGCCTGTTGAACTACATGCAGAACCTCGATAACTATCCGATTGAGAACCGCAACCAATGGGTTGATTTTGAAAATGCTATCAAGGAAAACCGCCTGGAGACCAAGTTCAACAACCTGATTAAGGCTTCGTATTTTGTCCCCGCCAAGTTGGCTCAGAAATACTACGAGAACAAGAATGTCAAAGCTACCGCTGATGTCGTGGCTTTGCGTTACTCCAGCATTCCTGATTCTACCGTTGTGGTCACCGATCAAGACAACAAGAAGTTCTATGAAGAGAACAAATACAGATTCGAGACGGATGAGAACCGTGGCATCGAATATGTGGTCTTCGACATCAAACCGTCAGCTGAGGACAGACAAGACGCTCTTAAGACTATCAGTGAGATGAAGGATGATTTCACCAGTACCGACAATGTCGCCAGCTTTGTCAACGCTAACTCTGATCAGCGTTATGACAGCACCTGGAAGAGCCGCACCGATGTTCCTGCCGCTATCGAGAAAGTGATCTTCGATGATGGCAACCAGCCTGGTTTTGTGTATGGCCCTTATTTTGACAATGAAGCCTACAACCTGGTTCGTATCGTTGAACTCCAGAATCGTGCCGACTCATTGAAAGCCAGCCATATCTTGATTCCTTACGCCGGAGCACTCCGCAGCGAGGATACCATCACCACCAAAGAAAGAGCTCAAGCAGTGGCCGACAGCCTGGCAAATGTCTTGAAAAAGAACGTGAAAAAGACCGAGCTGTTTGCTGAACTGGCAACCAAGTTCTCAAGCGATAAAGGTTCTGCCGAAAAGGGTGGCGACCTCGATTGGTTTGTTGACGGTGCCATGGTCCCGACTTTCAACGAGTATGTGATGAAAAACGCTGTCGGTCAAATCGGCGTGGTGGAAAGCCCCTTCGGCTATCATGTCATCAAAGTGACTGGCAAAACCGAGATGCAGCCTAAAGCTCGCCTGGCCGTCTTGACGCATGATGTCACTTTCAGCACCAAGACCTATCAGGATGTGTTCGCAGTGGCTAACAAGTTCGTCACTGAAAACCGTACCTACGACCAATTCAACGCTGCTATCGAGGAACAAGGTCTGACCAAACGTACCATGCCGAGAATGTCGGGTTCCACCTATCAGATTACGGGTATTGATAACCCACGCCAGATTGTCCGTTGGGCTTTCGATGAGAAGACTCACAAAGGCGACATCTCTTCAATCTTTGAGATGGATGACATGTTTGTTGTCGCTGCTTTGACGGATATCGTCCCCGAGGGATACGCTCCTCTGGAGAAGGTGATTGAACAGTCCAAGTATCAAATCCTCAATAAGAAGAAAGGTGAGATCGCAGTTGAGAAGATGAAAGCTTGTGGTACCGATTATGATCGTATGGCCAAAGAACTTGGTGCCGAGGTCACTTCAGTGTCAGATGTCAATCTGGAATCACGTGTGCTGGGCAATTTCGGTGTTGAAGCTGATATGGTGGGTACCATCCTTGGCATGAAGGAAGGTGAAGTCGTTGGCCCTATCGCCGGTAACTCCAGCGCATTCATCATCAAGAATGTGAAGGTTGTGCAGCCTGCCGCTACTACTGACTACAGCACGATTTTAAGAGACAAGACCTCACAGTTCAACAACAAAGTCTTGAATAACGGAGTTTATAACGCTCTTAGAAACAACGCTAAGATTCAAGACAACAGAGTTGATTTCTATTAATTGAGTATTAATTATTAAGAAATTAGAGAGGGGACAGCCGTGGGTTGTCCCCTTTTTTTTGTTTTGTATAATAAATTGGTTTAAATTTTGTTTAATAATTGTCGTTATGGCAATTCAAATAGTAATAAAAAGTAATATTGGTTATGATGAAAAAATGTTTTTTATTGGCAGTTGTGATGGGCATCTGCTTTCAAGCCTCAGCGGATGGCTTTTGGAGTAATTTGTTTAAAAAAGAAAAAAGTTCCAATCACGCTATTGGAGCCAGTTTGATGGGGAAGTCATTCCAAAGCAACGGAGTGTCAATGGCCTATCTTGTCGCTGAGCAAGGAACGATGGCTTTCGCGGCGAGTCTTGACTTCGAGTATGAGAAGATGATCAAGGGAACTCCGTTGGGCGTGTTGACGGGTTTCAGAGCTGAATACAACAGGCCTTATTATTCAGGTTTTGACGAAAATAATAACATGATGAAGATTTGGGCCAACGAGGTAACGGCAAGAATTCCTTTGATGATTCAGTACCATGACAAATTAGGCTCGGCCACTGAACTTCTTTTGTTCGCGGGTCCTTGTGTCGATTTCGTGGTGTTTCGTAAAGCAGGCGGAACATTGGGGAGCGATACCTTTGTTTTTGGCAGCTCTATGGATGTGGGTGGCCCGACTAATTGGAGATGGATAGGGTTGACATTTGACTATGGTATCGGCATCACACACAACGACCTTACCTTTAAGCTCTCTACGAGCTATGGGTTGATGAATCATTTCAAAAAAGACTATACTGCTCAATATTTGGGATATCCGGTTTATATCAACCGTCCCGTCATTGGCAGTGTGATGTTTAATTTCTGATTTTAAGAAGCAGCTTTTAAGTTTTTTCAGCTTCTAAAATCCCATGCTGAACCAATACCAGAACTGGCTTTCCATCTCCTTCCAGGTTTGACGGGTGGCAGCGGCAAAGTCGTTGGTGTATTGGTTGAGCATCTTGGTGACTTCTTCTTTTTTGCCGTCCAGGAGGAGCGATTGCGCTTTGGTTTCCAGTGCGGGGATTTCTTCTAAGGCCTTGTCCTCGAAACGGTTGGCGTTGCCCATGAGGACGGGCTTGGTGCGGCCCCACATCACGGTGGCTAATTTATTGGCTTTGCGGTAATGCCAAATCCATGCTTCTTCACGATAGCGGAGCTGACCGCATTTGTCGAATCCTTCAGGCAGGGTAGTGGAGCCGGAGAAGATGGGGATGCGTGGGCTTTGTCCCGGGTTGTCGCAGGCCATCCAGCAGATGGCACCAATCTCATCGGGCATCCAGTTACGGCATTGGATGATGTGATGATAGCTGCTCCAAGCCACAGCCACAGTGCGTTGGAACTTCACCGTCTCGGGAGCCAGGAAGTTGAGTGTGTTCTGCATGGTGCCGTTCATCCAGGGGTTGGCGATGGGGCTGATAATGGTGTCTTCAGTGACTGTGCCGTCGTCCTGGCGTTTCTTGGTCACCATCTTGATGTTGCGGGTCATGTCCATGTCAGTGCCTTCGTAGGTGCTTCGGAAGAGCTCCATCACTTTGCGGACATCGACATTCTCGTCGGGTTTCACGGAGAAAGGCAGCTCGGGCATGTCGCGGTTGAGGTTCAATGAGGGAGCCAGCTGGCTGAGGATGAAGAACTCGCGGTCGCTGTAGTTCTTGCCGCCTCCATATTCGGCGCGGAAGGCCTTCCAGAAGATGAAGTCGCCTTCGCCGTCCCAGAGGCCGTATTTCTTGGCGACCTTCTCGCAGTTGTCGGAGCAGTAGAAGTCTTTGCTCTTGCGTTCGAGTTTGCCGATGCGTGCGATGTTGGCGCTGACACCTACCTCGTCGTCGGGGATGCGTTTGGCCGCCCACACGCCGCCGATTTTGTCGGGGCCTTCGCCAAGGATCTCCATCTGCCATACCTCGTTCTTGTCGGCGATGGTGATGCACTCGCCACCGTCGCCATAGCCATATTCCTTGACGAGTTTGCCGATGAGCTGGATGGCGTCGCGGGCGTTGTCGCAGCGCATCAAGGCCACGCGTTCCAGTTCCTCGATCATAAACATGCCGTCTTTATTGACTAAGGTGTCGGGACCCGAGAAAGTGGTCTCGCCAATGGCTAATTGCTTCTCGTTGAGGCAAGGATAAGCGGTGTTGAGGTAAGCATAGGTGTGCTCCACCTGTGGAATCTCACCTGCGAGTTCCACCTTGCGGTTGTCGAAGGGGTCCTCGGTGTGCATGGTGCCTTTGTACACTTTGTGCATCTCGCCTTTTTCATGGTCCGCGGCGGCTTCCCAACGCATCCAGGTGCGATAACGTCCGTCGCAAGTGTGTGAGGTGATGACAGAGCCGTCAGTGGAGGCGTTTTTGCCTACCATGATGCTGGTACAGCAGGCTCCGACGTGCATTTCTTGGTCTTCCTGGGCTGTGACGTTGAGCCCGAACAGCAAAAGACCAGCTAAAAGGATTGATTTGAGTTTGAACATGATAATATGGTTTTTATAGTTTTAGTTTTTCTTTGATTTGAGCTGGCGTTACGGCAAAGGGACAATCTAGAAAATGCTTGATGTTACCCGTGATGAGGATTCCTCCTAATTCCAAATATACCATCGCCGCTTCATAAAAACAAACATCCTTTTTGTCAGGAAGTGTTTTGTTCGTGTGTGGAGGATTGATGATTGAGGCTTGGGCCTTGAATTGATCCAAAAACTTTTCGATTTTCTTTTTGTCGAAACCGAATTTCTCTCTGTTCAGTACCTCCTGGTATTCTTCTAAAATTTCATTTGAAACGATGGGAATGATGACTCCTCTAAAAACCGCATTCAACACGGAAAAAGGAGCCGAGTCGTTTCTGTTTTGTGCCAACAATGCAGAAACAATAACACTGGTGTCAATTACAGCGAAAACCATGGTTATGGGTTGTTTTCGTTGTGAAGAGAGGCTATTTCAGCTTCAATTTCCTCTTCGGTCATTCCTGCTTTGCCATTTTTTATGGCATCAGCATTCAACGCATACAGCAGCTCAATTCCCTCGGTTGAAACACGTGGCGTTTCTTTTAGGTCGAAGGGGACGCCGTTTTCGGCCACGGACCGTTTTAGAAACATTCTGACCGCTGTTGGGAGGTCAAGTCCAAGACGGTCGAACAGGGCGATGGCCTGCTCTTTTAGATTGTCTTCTATTCGGATTTGTAATGTACTTGTTGACATAACAAATGATTTTTATATTAATTTCATTGCAAAAATAATACAAATTAATTAATTGTCAATAGTATTTCTTGTTACTTTTGGCTTGATCCAAAAGTAACCAAAAAGATCAAGGCCCAAAACATCGGTCCACCGCACGGTCGTTCTAAAAGGCTGACCCTCATGGGTGGGGAGTGCCTTCGTGCCGAAGGCAAACGCTCCGCTAAAGCTCCGCGCCCCACCCTGAGGCTCAAGCCTTTTAGCCCGCCCTTTTGGCAGGCGCTGCTCCGGTTTTGGGCCGTGGCCCGCCCGCCCAGCCCGGGGCGGTGACGGCCAACTTGAATACTCTAAATTTAGAAGATTCCCGACGAGACCATTTTTTTGGTCCAACCGTTATTGATACGCTTCACTATGAAGTCCCAGAAACCATGACGATCCGATTTGGAAACATAATAGGTGTCATCCTCGTTGTCAAGCTTGAACATCGGAGACACGTGTAATTGCTCAATGGGGAGATAAAAACATCCGGCCTTCTCAAGTTCCTCAGGAGTAATGAAGATGATGCGTTGGATTCGTGGTTGAATGGCTTGAAGGTCGGGGTCGTCCGTGACAATCATGACGGTGTTTGTCTTCGGATTTGCGTAACGCGCTTCAGAAACAGTCAATGGAATAGTGTCGGCAAAAACATAATCAACAAGATCTTCAAAGACAACCGTTTTGTCAGAGCGGGGCAGTGACATTCTTGGATTCAAATCAAGACCATCCTCAACGCCATCATTGTCGGTGTCGGAAAGGAGAGGATTGGTCATGAATTTGGCTTCCGCGATATCTGTCAGTCCATCGCCGTCGGTGTCCCGTCGTAAGGTCTCAAAATCAATAGTCAACAACAAACCATCTTTGACAAGTTCATAATTCGCTCCTTGGCCCAATAGGTGCGGTGTGATCTGGCGAAGCATGCAAGCTTCCAGTTGTAAATCGCCATCCTTATTGAACAAAGGTAGATTAGATTGGGATTTTAAGCAAAACGGTTGACAATGAGAGATTCCCGTGTAATAGAAAGCCCATGTCTTCCCCTTGTTTTCGGAATAAGCGACCCAAATGCCAGGTTCACGCTCGTCATATTCGTAACTTTTATACACGATGGCTTCTTTGCGGCCTTTCTTCTCATATTTCACCACTTGGCGTCTGTCAATTTCACCGATAAGCTTAGGACTGGCATCGATCCTTTTCCTGAGGCTCTCGTAAAAGAACTTAAGATGCTCTTCGCCTTTTTGATATGGTGTATAATCAGTTATTTCCTCATGGTTGAAAAAAGGATTTGTATAATTCAAGACAACGGCTATATCTAAAGGCTGAAATGGCTTGAATTCAAAATCCCTATGATACGCATCGTATTCTTCACTGAGAATTTCCGAGAAGTGCTGGGTCTTTAAATTGTAATAGATTTCGGCTTGATCTCCTCCGTTGTTTTCAAAACAAACTTTAACTCTGTAATTATCAAAGAACTCGGCCCCACATCGCCACCAAATCGATGAAATGCTCATCTCATATTCTTCTATTCGAAAAGGTGAAATGTTTTTAAGCGAATACTTCTGGATTAGGTTTCCATTTTCATCATAACATACCATCACGTTGTCACCGTAGCCGCATTCGTGCCAATTATCAAAGGTGACCAGGTATTTCCCATCACAAGAAACGATGGCTGTTACAGGAGCTATAGGATTGACCAAATCTTTCTTCCAAACCAAGCTGTCTCCTTGTTCGGCCACCTTAAACATCATTGCGTAGCAGGGGGTGATGATGGTGTCGGTAGGCAGATACTTTTGTTTTTTCTTTGATGAGGCGTTTTTCCAACTATAGTAGTTGTCGGGAATATTTATGGGAACAATCCTAGCAAAGTAGGAACTGTCTGCATTATAGTAGTCTTTGGTCTCGGGCTCCTTCCATACGTCTGCAAACGCAAAAACCGGAGCCAAGAGAAGCAGTATTATTCCAAGACTCTTTTTCATATAACTATTGTTTTTGAATAGAACGAAACAGCGGGTCTTTTATTGCTTATAATATTAAGCACGACTCACTTCCTCGGGCTGGGCGCGGTGGCCAAGGCCAAAAATCGGAGCAGCGGCTGCCCCAAGGACGGGCTAAAAGGCTTGAGCCTCAGGGCGGGGCGCGGAGCTTCAGCGGAGCGTTTGCCTTCGGTACGAAGGCACTCCCCGCCTTGACGGCTCAGCCTTTTAGAATGGCCGTGCGGTGGGCCGATATTTTTGGCCTTGATCTTTTGGTTACTTTTGGATCAAGCCAAAAGTAACAAGAAGAATGCGCCCATTAGGGCGCTATAAAAAAATAATTCTTCTTGTTTTTCCGGAATATTTCGTATCTTTGACCGTTTTTTGAAAGCATACCCATGCTAAGAATTGTTGGCAAAACGATTTACCTCAACGTCAAAGAACGTGACCGTTTCTGAGTGTTAGCTTGGAAACAAGGGTGTTTTTTATTGTTTTTCAACCTCTAATGAAAAACCATAATCGATTATTTTCATCTTTAAAACTTATAAATCATGGAATTACCATTTGCAGAAGCGTGGAAAATCAAGATGGTTGAACCCATTAAGAAATCCACAAGAGAACAACGCGAGAAGTGGCTTGAAGAGGCCCACAACAACATTTTCATGCTGAAGAGCGACTATGTTTACATCGACTTGCTTACCGACTCTGGCACCGGTGCCATGAGCGACCGTCAGTGGAGTGCGATGATGATGGGCGACGAGAGCTACGGTGGTGCCCGCTCGTTCTACCACATGAAAGACACCATCACCGAACTTACAGGCTTTGAGTTTGTCATCCCCACCCATCAGGGCCGTGCTGCTGAGAATGTGCTGTTTAGCTATCTCGTGAAACCAGGTCAGGTCATCCCAGGCAACGCTCATTTCGACACCACCAAGGGACACATCGAGAGCCGTAAGGCCTTTGCTATCGATGTCACCGTTCCCGAGGCTTACGACACCCAGCTTGAAGTGCCTTTCAAAGGCAACGTCAGCTTGGAGAAACTGGAGAAGGTGCTGCAAGAGAACAAGGGCAATGTGCCGTTCATGGTCCTCACCGTGACCAACAACACCGTTGGCGGTCAGCCTGTGAGCATGAAGAACATCCGTGAGACCTGCGAGCTCTGCCATAAATACGGCGTGCCGGTCAACATCGACAGTGCCCGTTTCATCGAGAACGCCTACTTCATCAAGACCCGCGAGGAAGGCTATGCCGACAAGACCCTGCGTGAGATCTGCAAGGAGATGTTCAGCTATGCTGACTCGATGACGATGTCTGCCAAGAAAGACGGTCTTGTCAATA
>JAEEGL011544864.1_pt1 | contig 20945 bp, 16 predicted proteins | sample 9134231 | NCBI WGS metagenome assembly JAEEGL01 (sample SAMN16246548, study PRJNA631951) | gut metagenome | biome: gut microbiome; feature: rumen; material: fiber-attached | host: Bos | place: Iran: Karaj | collected 2018-10
ACCTATTCCTCCTGTGTCTCATTGACTCCAATTTACTCCATAGACTAAATTGGACTGTCCAGATTACTCCATGGAGCTGGTTGGAGTTTATTATACCATTTTGGACATCGGAGGTCTAGGCGCGGATGGTTTTACGGTTACGCTGGGAGTAGTTTGCGCTTACATCATATAGCACCTGTTTCATCTATGAATCCTTGTCGTTCAGCAGATTCCAGAAAGAAGTGATACGTCTTTTCATAAGAAGTAGATAAGCAGCGCCCCAGACTACGCTAAGGAACAGTGCCTCGGGAATACTTCCGCATATCTGATCAAGTGGCAGTATTGCCTTAATACTGTAAAATAGTATTCCAAGTACAGCATTCCATACTGTAATTAAGGAAATATCCTTCCACGGAAAAATCTTTGAAAAAGGAATATCTGTCAGTCTTGCGGTGAATATCAGTTGAATCATCTGAACAGCCAATACAGACAAAAATGTTGCAATGGCGGGACCGACCATACCTAAGACCAGATACAGAAGGGGATTCAGAATGACATTGAGCAGCAGTGACAGGACACTGCACATCAGAATTGCTTTGTTTTTGCCGCAGGAATTCATAATGATGCCGAAATAGGTACAGCGCAGCAGCAAATTTAGTGTATACACCCGGAACACACTGACACCGGCAAGATATTTCTCCGAATACAGAAGCGTCAGTGCATCCTCAGCAAAGGTAAACAATCCGGCAGTCAGGAACGCCAAGAAAATATAGGCAAGCTCTGCTGAAATCCCCCACAATTTGACAGCATCCTTTTCCTGATGGTACTTTATCATGACTACCAGCTTCGGCATGAGCACTGCTGTGATGGAAGTCGGGATGATCGTCAGCGGCAGCTCCTTGGCGGCATTTGTATATATCGCCATCTGTTCGGTGGTCATCAGTTTTCCAATCATGAGCTTGTCAAGCTCAATGCAGAGTGTTCCGACAATTCCAGCCAGTCCAAGCGGAAGAGAGAACGCCAGCATCTTCCGGATCAGTGTGCCTTCCAGCTTTACCCGCAGACCGCCGCACTGTGCAGAAACGATTGCATAAACCGAAAATGCATTCATCATATTCAGTACAACTGTACCGATTATATACGCCTGAAAACCATAACCGAGCCACTGCAGTGATGCAATCATGATGAGATTCAGCATCGCTGTTATCAGACGGTAAACAATCAAAAATCGCGATTTATGATAGATGACCAGCACATTTTCAATGCTGCTCATAATTATCATCGTCCAAGGGGTCAAGGCGAGGTAATAGTAAAACTGACAGATTGTAGGATTCTGGAAGTATGCTTCCGCCAGCGGAATGGAAAGCACCAGAACGCCTCCAATGACAATGCTCAGAAGAGTACTCAGCGTGTAGTACACAGAGAGAAATCGCTGGCGTTCTGCATCTGACTCCGCACGCGCGAGAAAGAAGTTGATGCAGTTGGGCAGTCCCAGCATGAGCAGAGAACATGCAAGGTTGATGATCAACAGCATCTGGGAATATGTACCGTATTCCTCCAGTGTCCGGAACCTTGCCAGCAGCATGGAAATGACCATGCCGATTGCCATGGTGAGGACCTTGGAAAAGGTCAGGCTGAGGGCTTCAAAGCCAACTTCGGACTTATGCCACTTCATGCGGCTGTCCCATGCTGCAAACATTCTTCATAATCTGCTCCAGACATGTAGTAAGATGTTCATAACTAAAATCGCGGACAAGTGACTCCGGTGCCTGATAATCCAGATGTCCGACTGCAATTTTCGTGCGGTATGCTTGCAGCAGCCACTGCATCAGCGGAGCTTCCAGTTCTCGGCGGCAAACCTCAAAGCAAAAGCCGTAATGGTATTTCTGCTGTATTTGATACAGCTCACTGTACGGTTTTTCGCCGCTGAGAATCGCAAGAATCAGGCGATTGGCACGAATTCCTTCGTAAAATTTACCTGTGATAACGCCCTGACTTTTTTTCGTATTCCATGACAGAACTAAAAACAGATCTGACTCTTTCTGCAGCAGTTCAGTCTGCGTGCGATTCAGATATCCGCGGTCATCCAGAATTGACAGCAATCCTATTTCTGCAAAAGATTTGCGCATTTCCTCCGAGTTGCTTCCAGCATACAAAAAACGCACCTTGTCCGGCTCCATGAGTCCTCGGTCAAACAGTGTTTTCAATACACTGAGAAGATGCCGCAGCGCTTCAATTCTCTGCGGATATAACTGCCCGGTGTAGCTAATCCGAAACAGAGGAGAATCAGACCGAAGATCGTTAGCGGAAACTGCACTGTTCGGATCATATCCGTTTGGAAGCGTATACATTGTGGTGTTCGGACAGATTGTCTGTAATGCAGCCGTAATGGAATGAGAAACTGCGGTTACAGCATCTGCCTTTTTCAGAAACCGATGATAAACATGCAATCCATACAGATTCCAAGGCAGGCTGCCCGGGATATGATAATGCGTAATCGTATCCCGGTAATCCTGAATCCATCTGGCATGAAATAACTCTGCGGCATATGCGCCGACAAAGATTGTTTCCAGATCACCATAAGTCGAGAACACAACATCAAATTGCTCGGAAGCAATGGCATCGATCACTTTTTTCAATCGTTCTGCCCGCTGCATATATATCCGGTAGCACTGCCAGTCTGTCGCCGGTCGCTTTGCTGTGTGGTACGCATTTGCAAGCGGACGGCGCAAAAACTGCGGAAGGAACGCCAGAGGCTGCTTATGCGAAGCAGATGCATCGTTAGTGATTTGTTCCAGCTGCTTTGACGCCGTCAGCAGACGATAGCCAGGCTGCGGGTCAGCAGTATCTCCTTTCAGCTTATCCACAAGTCCGTATCGGATCACGGTCACCTGATGCCCCCTGCCGGAAAGCCGTTTGGCAAACTGATGAGGACGTACTGCGGCAATTGATGTATCCGGCGGAAAATATGTCGTAATAAAGAGGATTTTCATTGTTGGTCTCCTTACAGCTTGTATAAATCAGTACGCTCTTTGCCGAAAAGACGATTCATTCCTCCGAGTACAGTAATGACCGCAAGCTTTTCATAAGCATTTCCCTTGCGGTATAGACTGGTAATATCTTTACGAAGCTTTTCTGACAGCCGTTTGCCTATGAACCGACAGCTCTGGTGATAGTATCCATTCAGAAACTCTGCTGTTTCACTGTCTGATGCAAGCCAATAATCCATCGGATTCATGTTCAGGATCGGATACTGTTCCAATCCAAGTATTCTTGCCGCTTTGTGTGGTCCCTTGTACAGGGCTTTACGGCATTGCAGAATCAGTTTACTCTCGTCAATACGTCCGTTGATCCGTTCCCATCTGAATTTTGCCGCCTGCGGATGCTTTTTCAGAATCCACTTCTTGTAAAGTGCATGATCCAACCGTGCAGAAAGCGGGATATCGAAGCAAAGCTGCAAAAACTCCACATCCAGAAACGGGCTGCATACTTCCGTATAATAATTCCGGCACTGAACGGAATTGGCATCGCCCTGAAATTCTGCTACATAGCGCAGATAAATCTCATAATCCTCAAAGCTGTCCCGGAACGGTGTGTTGTCCTTCAAACGATCTTTAAGCCGTTCAGAACCCATGACACTGACGGTTTTATCACGATATGCCGCAAGATCCGCAATATGAGCTCCAAGCACCACCTCGCCGATAAGCCCTGTGTGCTCCAGACCGAACGGCTGGAGATTCAAACTTTCCAGCATCCTCACAGCGCCAGTGATGGATGCATAGCCTGAGGATGCACCGTTCATTTCCGTCACTTTGTCCACATCGCGAATAAACAGCAGATTATCGGTCGGCGTGATAATCAGATGATCCTTCCAGTACAGCGAGATCTGCTTTGCAATCTGTTCGTCCAGATAACCTGCCTTGCCGTAGTTGAGCAGCGTGAAATCACGATAGCCCAGGTCGTGCGCTGTCCACATATTCATACGGGAATCCAGACCTCCGCTGAGGTCGCAAAGATGGCGGTAACCGTATTCAAGATCCTTGTCGAACTGCGAACGGACTGCTGCAGAAAATGATTTCTCCACCTCCTCAATCACAGCGTCCTCACTTTGATTCCGGAAGCGTTCAGGATCCTTATGGAACATATGATAGGTACATACCTTACAGTCCTCTGCTGTTATCCGCAGATAGGTTCCCCCGCGCAGCCGTCTGATCTCCTGTGCATAGGTGGATGCATCCTCCATATGAAAAAAGGTAAGTCCCATATAAACAGCATTCTCATCCACAGTCAGTGTCCTTCCGTTCGCCCTGCTGATATCATAAAGCAAATGAAGATTGGTAGATGCTGCAAAAGCCGTGGCGTCCTGACGGTAATAAACAGCCTTCTCACCTGTTTGATTTGTAAAAATGAGCCAAAGATCCTTTTTACGATCATACAAAGCACCGCAGAACGAACCGCGCAGCTGCGAAAAAAAAGTATCATCCTCCTCATACATCCGTTCGATCAGCGCTTTCATATCCGAAACACTGTAACGCTCGAAAAGTGCCTGTTTATTCAGAAGAACACCCTCCAGTATCATACAGTATGTTCCGTTGTCCGCAAAGATTTTGTCCTGCTCAAATTTCCGCAGGGTGCTTCGGAATGCGGTATATTCGTTCGCATGGATGATCTCATTCAAAAAGCGATCATCTGGGAGTCCGAACCCCTGCTCCCATGTATTTTGCCTCATGACTGTAAAACCCGGCATTATCACTTTCTCCTTCCTGTGTTATACGCCGAAGCGCAGCAGTAATTCTTCGAGAAACCGACCGGCATTCACCTGTGCGTCAAATTTGCTTTCAAATGTTTGGAAGGCATTGTCCCGCATCTGCTGCTGTGCGGAAGCCGGAAGCGAATAGAACCGCATGACAGCATCTGCCATTTCCTGTGCATCTGCCTGCGCAGATACGAGATAGCCGTTCTCACCGTCTGTGACAATTTCCGGGATACCGCCGACATTTGTACCAATTGCCGGAATTCCACAAGAGAACGCCTCTACAATAGAAATCGGTGTTCCGCCCTCGCTTTCAGATGCAGTGAGGAACAAATCCGGCTGATGCTTGCGATAAAGCGCAGCGACTGCTTCATTCGGAAGATTGCCGGTGAACTGTACCGAGCAGTCAGTCCCGAAAAGTGCCTGTTCTGCATAGGCTTTGATCCATTCTAGATCTGGCCCGTCGCCGATATGGATCCAATGCAGACGGATGCCGGATACTCTTGCCAAGGCATCTGCAATACGCGGAATGCGCTTGATCGGAACGGTGTATGAACAACTCACAGCGACAAAAGACGGCTGTACACGCCGCGGCAGCCTGCCAAAACCTACCGTCCCAAGATAGGACAGCAGCAGAGGCGCCTGCCCGGGAAAATGCTGTTGAAAATACTGCTGTCCGTTCCGGCTGACAAAGATCAGCAAATCAGCGTATTGCGCGATCTGGCGGTGCATGGGCTGCAAACCGAAATCGCTGCGTTCTTCGAACAGATCATACCCGTGCAGACGGGATATGACCTTCATCTGCGGGTATTTCTTTTTCAGGCGGACGGCAGCTGCTGTCTCCTCTGTACACCAGTAGGTATAAAGTATATCGCAGCCGTTCTGTGCAATGATTTGTTCCAGTGCATCCTGAAAGGCAAAGCTTCGACAAAGCCAGCCGACTGTGTATTTTGCACCTTTCAGCCGTCGGATCAGTGAGCCGTTTGAAAGTGCGTATGCGATCTCATGCCGGGCATCTGCATCCATCGGAAGCCGTCCGATTAACTGCTTGAAATGCGTATATACATAGATTCGATAACTGTAATTGCCGGATACCGAATGCAGCAGCTCTGCGTTACTGTCATCATGCAATACCGAAATTACAGACAGCTCATACTGCTTTTCAAGCAAGGAAAGCTCTGTCAGCAGAAAAGAGCGTTCGTATTCCCCATACGGAAATCCGTGGGTCACAAGAATCATTTTGCGGCGCATCATGGATTATGTACCAGTTCCGTCATGATCTGGCGTATTTTTTTCGAAAGGCTGGAATAGCTGAATGTGCCGTACAGCTCCGCAGAGGGCTGATAGGACAATTTGCCGTTTTCCATCTTTTCACGATACAACTGTTCCAGATAGGTTTCCAGTGCCGGCCGTGACTCCTGTGCACGTGCCTGTTCAAAACAAAAGCCATAGTTGTACTGCTTCTGAAGCTGCATCAGTTCGCTGTCCGGCTGGTTTCCGGATACACAAGCGAGAATCGGTTTTCCCGCTCGGATTCCTTCGTAGAATTTTCCGGTCAGGATACCCTGACTTTTCCGATGATTCCATGAAAGCACAAGGAACACATCTGAGGTCGCCTGGAGACGAAGCGTTTCCTGCTTGGAAAGATAACCGTGATCGACGAAAAGATCTGCAATCCCTGCTTTCTCAAGGACGGTGCGAAAAACATTTGCATCGGATCCGGCATAATGAAACCGGACGCGTTCTCTGTCTATTGCGCTGCGTCCGATCAGGTCGGAAATACAATCGGTCAGCGTCCGCAGTGCCGCTACTCGATCAATGTAAAATACGCCTGTATAACAGATCGTCAGCACACCCGCCTCCGGAGTGACATTCGGAAGCGTCACGGTATCGTCAAAGCCGTTATAGACTGTGCGGACAGTTGTTTCCGGATAAAAGGATCTGATCTCCTCTGCCAGCGCATCAGACACAGCAGTTACGCAATCAGCACATTTCAGCGCAAGCTTTGTTTGCTTTACGCCCTCGCGGTTCCGTGCAATGTCCATCCATTCCGTTCGGATCACCGGAGAATCACGGTAATCCATCATCAGCTTTGCATGAAAAAAGTCTGCAGCAAAGATGCCTGCCTGTATGTTCTCAAGATCACCATAAGTGGAAAACACCACATCAAACTGTTTATCCTGCATCTTTCGGATAGCAGATTTCTGTGCCTCCAGTATGTGCATGGGATCCTCCAGAAACCGCGGCGGCTTATGCAGAAAAACGGTCCTCGCACAGTCACGAAAAAAACGCAGCGGAACTCTGATATATAACGGAATCTGCGGATGTTTCAGTTTGATCGAGTTTTGAGGCGGCGTATACTCTCCCCGCTTGAATTTTTCCGCATCACAATCACTGCCCAGCGCAGAAATCACTTCAAACAGTTCATTGCTTTCATCATAATCATGAAAAGCAAGATGATGGATAGTTCCGGCACGCAGCACCGTAACATTGTCGCCGCTTTTGGCAAGGTATCTGGCAAGCATATAAGGTCTGACGCCTGCAATCGCGGTATCGGGCACAAAATAGGTCGTGATAATCAGAACATTCATCTGAAAACCCTTTCTTTTATAAAACAATACATCTGATAAAGCATTTTATACAGATGATGATTGAATTGCAAAATAGCAATTTCTGTTTTATCCTTTACAGAAATCCGCGTGCTTTTGTGCAGCTCGTGCCGGCATATCCGATAGAACTCTCTCGCTTCCTGATATGCTCTATCATTCCAGGCACCGATTTTTATCATATCATGAAAAAAGTATTTATAATACAGAAGCCCGCCCGCAGTGACCTGCGGATCGTAGTTTTCCGATTTCAGGATTTCGCGTACCGTCCGGATCATTTCATTGAAATCCTCCGGCTTTTTATTTTTTCTCTGAGTGATGGAGTCTGCATGAAGCCGGTATGAATATAATGATTTATGAACATAATAAACATTCTGTGCCCCCCGGAAAAGCTGATAGCTTGTCATGATGTCGTCAAAAGTAACGCCCTCCGGAAAAGTGATATTACGGAACAGCTCTTTTCGGTACAGTTTATTCCAGGGATAGCAGCGATAGCTCTTTTCCAGAAGTAGACAGCGTATCGCTTCCTGCGGTGACAGCTGCATATCCGATTGAAAGATCACCGGATGCAGTCGCTGTTTTCCGTTTTCATACACCATATCATAATTGCATGCAGCGATATCCGCATCGTGGGATTCCAGTCCGGAAACAAGCGTTTCTATCATGTCAGGCATAATATAATCATCGCTGTCTATAAATGCCACATAACTGCCGCTTGCCTTTTGCAGCGCATAGTTGCGGGCAGAGGCCGATCCTCCGTTTAATTTATGATACACACAGATTCTGCTGTCCTTTTTTGCCAGCGCATTACAGATATTGCCGGAGCGGTCAGTGGAACCATCATCTATGAGGAGGATCTCCAGATTCTGATATGTCTGATGAAGAACGCTTTCCACGCACTGTTCAAGATAGCGCTCTGCATTGTAAATCGGAATAATGACCGATACCAGTTGATTCATTGTGCAGACCTCTTATAATCTCCAGAACCGCATTCCGGAGGCTTTCAGCTCGTCCATTCGGTACAGGCTCTTGACATCAATCAGAACGCGCTCATTCGGTGCAAGTTCCGGCTTATACATTTCACGGAGCTGCATCATAGACATGGAGCGATACTGCGAGTGTCCGACGGCAACGATCAGGCAGTCCGCCTTTGGAAGCTCCTCGAACGGCACAAGATCCACACCATAGCATTCTTTAGCGACTGCGGGATCCGCCCACGGATCGGCAATCATCGGATGGATCTCATATTCGCGCAGCCTGCGGATAATATCAGCGACCTTGCTGTTTCGCGTATCCGGGCAGTTTTCCTTGAATGTCAGACCAAGAATGATGACCGTTGCTTTTTTCGGTGCCATGCCTGCTTCGATCATTTCCTTGATGGCAGCATCGGCAATGTAGCCGCCCATGGAATCGTTTACCTTTCTGCCGTTGAGAATGATGCGGCTGTGATAGCCCAGCTTTTCAGCGGCTGTCGTCAGATAGTACGGATCGACGCCGATGCAGTGGCCTCCGACGATGCCCGGACGGAAGCCCAGCGCATTCCATTTGGTGTTCATGCCGTCAAGCACCTCTGCTGTGTCAATGTGCAGTCGGTCGCATATCATGGCGACCTCGTTCATGAATGCAATATTGATATCACGCTGACTGTTCTCCACAACCTTGACCGCTTCGGCGGTCTTGATATTGGATACAGGAAAAGTACCGGCACGGATGATGATATTGTAGACCCTCTGAATTTCGGCAGCAGACTCTGGATCCATGCCGGAGACTACCTTGCAGATGGAAGTAAGCGTATGCACACGGTCGCCGGGGTTGATGCGCTCCGGGCTGTAGCCGATTTTCCAGTCTCTGCCGCATTGCAGCCCGGATTCCTTCTCAATGATCGGGACGCAGATATCTTCGGTCACACCGGGATAAACGGTGGATTCAAATACCACGATTGTGCCGGGAGTCAGATTCTGCCCGATCGTCCGTGAGGCACTTTCCACAGGAGCGAGGTCGGGCGTAAAATCTTCATTGATCGGTGTCGGAACGGCGGCAATGATAAAACGCGCCTCCCGCAGCCGCGTAGGATCCGATGTAAAGTCAACGGTCGTAGAGCGAATGGCATCGCCCACCTCGTTTGTCGCATCAATGCCGTTGTGGTACTCCTGCACACGTTTTTCGTTGATGTCGTAGCCGATGACACTGATATGCTTGGCAAACTCCACCGCAATCGGCATTCCGACATAGCCAAGACCTACCAGTGCGAGCTTTTCGTATCCGGAAATAAGCCCCTGATAAATATTATCAAAAACCATTGTGTTATCCTCTTATTGTCTCGATGATGATACCTGAAATCCGATCAATCTCCGCATCCGTAAGATAAGGATGCAGCGGCAGGCTCAGAACGGTCTGCACCGCATGTAGGGTGTTCGGATACCACGCATCCGGCAGGTGCAGACCGGAATATGCTTTCTGCTGATGCAGTCCACGCGGATAATAGATCATGGACGGGATCCCGTGTTTCTGCAATGCCGCCTGTACTCTGGTGCGTTCCGCATTGTCTGCCAGCATGATTGTATACTGCGCCCAACTGGAACGGAACCCGGGCGGTACATACGGTGTGACGACTGTGCCTGCCAAAAGCTCTGTGTAGCGGTCAGCGACATGGTTTACCGCATCGAGTTCATACGCCGCAAATGCTTTGAGCTTCGGCAGAAGAATCGCAGCTTGGATTGTATCCAGCCTGGAATTGATGCCGATCTCCCGGTTGTCATATTTATCTTCCGGCGACTTTCCCTGAACGCGCAGGGAGCGCAGACGCTGATCCAGCGTATCGTCATCCAGAAAGACCGCGCCACCGTCGCCAAAGCAGCCAAGCGGCTTTGCAGGGAAAAAAGAGGTGGCAGACATATCTCCGAACGAACATACGCGTTTCGAATTCATGCTCCCGCCGAATCCCTGCGCACCGTCCTCCAGCACTTTCAAGCCGTATTTTCCTGCGATGGGCAGGATTCTTTCATAATCGGCAGGCAGGCCGAACAGATCGACAGGCACAATGACCTTCGGGGTCAGTCTACCCTCTGCCAGCACGCGCTGAACAGCCGCTTCCAGTGCATCGGGCGAGAGGTTGAATGTGCGCGTATCAATATCCACCAGCACTGCCTCAGCTCCCAGAATGGAAGCGGTTCCGGCGGATGCGAAATAGGTAAAATCCGATGTGAACACGGCATCACCGCTTCCGACATCCATTGCCATCAGCGCAAGCTGGAGAGCATCTGTTCCGCTTGCACAGGTTACGCAGTGCTTTCTGCCAGTGTAGGCGGCAAGCTGTGTTTCAAGCTCGGCAACAGGCTTTCCGAGGATAAAGCCTGCGCTGTCGAGTACATCCTGTATGCCTTTGTCAATTTCGGGCTTCAAAGCCTGATACTGGGCTTTTAAGTCTCGGAACTGCATGGATTTTCCTCCAATCCGTTGTCTGTTCTTCGGTAGCACCTGCCGCAGTCACAGCGAAGCGTTTCACCAAGGCGCTGTCCGCACTTGCAAACCCAGCCGGCTACCCGCGCCGGAACGCCAAGCATCAGCGCATGATCAGGGACATCTGAGGTTATAACAGCACCGGCTCCGATCAGCGCCCACGCGCCGACAGTATGTCCGCAGACAATCGTTGCATTGGCACCTATGCTTGCGCCTGTGCAGATGCGCGTTTTCTTGTAGCCGACAGCGCCCTTCGGATATTTTGCGCGCGGGGTCAGGTCGTTCGTGAAAACACAGGATGGTCCGCAGAACACATCGTCCTCCAGCTCCACGCCTTCGTAGACAGAGACATTGTTCTGGATTCTGACGCCGTTTCCGATGCGGACATGACTGGCAATGTTGACATTCTGCCCCATAGAACAGTTTCTGCCGATGACAGCACCTCGCTGGATGTGGCAGAAGTGCCAGATTTTCGTCCCGGCTCCGATGGTCACATCCTCGTCGATATAGCTGCTTTCGTGAACAAAGTAATCACTCATCTGTCAAAGCGCCCCCTGAAATTCAGCGTGGAACAATCTGTCAGAGGGAGCTTGACTGGTCTGCCCTCTGCTGCAGATTGGTAGATTGCCAGCACCAGTTCCAGTGCGCGTCTGCCGTCCTCTCCGGTGATATAGGGCTGTCTACCTGTACGGATGGCGTCTGCCATATCCGCATACAGGGGTGTATGCCCGAATCCGTATACATTCGGCGGATCCTCGCAGCATGCGGCCCTGACAGTCTCCGGATCATCCAGTTTGTCGGCAAAGCGCCATTCCTCGATTCGGTTGACGGACTTGCCGCCTGCCTTGACCGTGCCATTTTCACCAAAGATATAGAGTGTTTCCTCCAGATTATTCGGGTAGACATTGGTCGTACCTTCAATGATGCCATAAGAGCCGTTTCGGAATTTCACCAGCGCCATGCCCAGATCCTCTGTTTCGATAAACGGATGGATAAGATTGTCTGTATAGGCAAACACCTCGTCGATCTCATTACCCATTATCCAGCGCAGCAAGTCAATATTATGGATACACTGGTTCATTAGTGCGCCGCCGTCCTGCTCCCATGTACCGCGCCAGGGTGCCTGCGCATAGTAGTCACTTCCGCGGTTCCAGCGGATATGGGCTGTTCCGTGCAATAGTTTGCCAAACCGTCCGGCTTCCATTGCCCTGCGGATGTATTGTATGGACGGATTGAATCGATTCTGATGATTGGTGCACACAAGGACATTCTGCTGCTTCGCCAGTGCGATCACACGATCAGCATCCGAAAGGGAAAGGGCGATTGGCTTTTCGATAATCACATGACTCCCTGCGCGGATACAGTCCACCGCGATGGCAGCGTGTCTGCCGCTTTCGGTCGCAATGGCGGTAAGCTCAGGATGTTCCCGTTCCAGCATTTCCCTGTAATCCGTATAGCAACTGATCGTGTCAGGAAGTGAAAAGCGTTCCTTTATTATCGTCATGCGTTCTGGGACAGCATCGCAGATGGCAGTGATTTCCAGTCCCAGCTTCACAGCTGCTCCAATATGATTCGGAGAGATGCGTCCGCATCCGATCAATGCATATTTCATGGCAATTCTTTCTCCAGTTCCGATACGATTTTTTCTGCCGCATGGCCGTCACCAAATGGCATATAGTCCGGGTCAGTCTTCTGCACAGCAGACAGCTTTTGCAGAATATCAGCGGTTTCTGGCTTGGCAAGCTGATTTCGGTTTCCGCACATGGTTTCCGGCCAAATCACGTGGTTAAACACTGTGACACACTGCTTCTGTGCAAAAAATGCTTCTCTTTGCAGACCGCCGGAATCCGTGATGATTTTTTTCGCATGCTTGACAAGCGCAATAGAGGTCAGGTATGAAACGGGGCGGATGAGCAGCACATTCTTGAAGCTGTTCTTATCCGCAATGCGTCTGACATGTTCGGCACTGCGCGGATGAACCGGATAGATAACAGGGGCATCAAGCTGTTCAGCCGCCGCAAGAATCTGCTGGATTTTTTTATCTGTATTGGTGTTTTCCTGCCTGTGACAGGTGAGATAATAGTAGCACTCCGGCAGCGGGATGCGTTGCCCGTTCAGATCCTCCGCAGTTTTAATCAGTTCCCGTGAGCAGCGAGTCTGATAATAGACAAAGGCATCGTACATGGGGTCACCGACAAAGACCGCGCGTTCTGCAAGTCCCTCACGGCGGAGAAAATCCATCGAAGACTCTGTACTTGCCATCAGCAGCGCTGAAACATGGTCTGTGCAGATACGGTTAACCTCCTCCGGATTCTTCAGTGTACCAATCCGGATACCTGCTTCTGCGTGGCATACCGGGATGTGCAGTTTAACCCCTGTCAGTGCAGCCGCAAGGGTAGAATTGGTGTCGCCGTACACAAGTAGTCTGTCAGGCTGTACCTGCTGCATGACTTCTTCGAGCGCAATCATCATCCGGCCGGTCATGGAGCCGTGCCCTCCGCCGGAAATACCGAGATTATAATCCGGCTTCGGGATGTGCAGTTCGTCAAAAAACAGATCCGACATCGCATAATCATAGTGCTGACCTGTATGAACAAGTATTTCCGTGTGATGCTTCCGCAGAATTCTTGAAACAGCCGCTGCCTTAATAAATTGAGGTCTTGCCCCGATGACTGTCAGAATCTTCATAGACACTTCCTCCGTTTCAAATCCGCATATCAATATTCTTCTATCAATAAGTATATTTATTGTAGCACGATTATGCCATTTTGTCAATGGAACCGCATTTTTTGTTCATGATGTACAAAAACGCTCATATGCTTTTCAGATCGGATGCCTGACAGGAGCATATTATTGTCAAAGAAGTCCGGTAACGGGCTGGACTTCTTTGTCTGTAACCCCAAAACCGATTCTCAGCTGCTGCGGCGCGTTTTCACTTTCAGCACCCTCACGCCTTTTTTGCGTGCAACCAGATCATCCGAAACAAAATCATTGCCGATATGCAGCAAGCTTCCGGCTGAAATGCCAAGATTGGACAGCACATAATCGTATAGTGCGCCGCTTCGCTTGGAGCTTCGGAAATCGCAGGAAATATACAGCTTCCGGAAGCCTGTGATCCCGCAGTGGAGCAGCAGCTTCCGCATCAAAGTCTCCGGCATATACATGTCACTGATCAGAACAATAGGATAATGTTCACGGCACTGATGATAAAACCGCAGCATTTTCTCATCTGCATGGCAGAGCTGTTTTTCTGTGTCCAGTTCAAGGGCAATATACTGTTCTCTTTCTGTCGGTGTAAGGTTTTCAAACTGACGGTAAATCTCGTCAATGGTTACCTCATGTCCAGGTGCGTGTATACGGGCATTCTGTTCGGCGCTCGTCCGCTGCTCATAAAACTTCGGCTGTTCCAGCCGTTCTCCCATAATGCGGAACACATCAGCTGGTTCGCTGACATTGCGGAGAAGCAGGGTGTCAAATATATCAAATGAAATATATGTCGGACTGCCCTTGATATCGGATAATAACAGTTCGTCTTTTCCGATCGCCGTATCCAGAAATCGCTTGATGTTCCGCTTGAAATCCGAAAAAAATGAATGCTGCAAATTGATTCCTCCGATACATACTCCGGTTGATTGTTTTTGCCTTGCAGATCCTGTCATCGGAAAACGGGAATTTGAAAACTGATTTCAAGAGCCCTTTTTTCCGCAAACTGTCCGCAAGTGCATGCACAAGCTCCTTCCTGCGGCAGCGGTACAGGGGCTTTCGCAGTCAGCGAAAAATAAATGATACCTTATTATACCACAAATGTTTCCCTATTTCAAGCCTGTTTTGTATCATTCCGGACCCAATCGCAGCCGACACAGGTGCCTCCCCGGAGCTTGTCTGCAACGGGAAAACCGGGCTGATCTATCACAGGGATGAACCGAGGAGTCTTGCGGACAGGATCACGCAGCTTTACCGCGATCCTGCGCTGCTCGGCCGCCTCAGCCGCAATGCGCACCGGGCGGCAGAGCGCCGTTTTTCCGCGGAGATCAATTATCAGAAGACGCTGGCGGTTTACAGAAAGGTGCTTGCGGGCGCTGTCTGAGCTTGCATTTTCGGCGGAATTATGCTATAATACAGAGAGAAAGGAGCTGCTGATATGCCGAATTTTACCAAGGCAGCGATCAAATCGTCGTTTCTCAAGCTGCTGAATGAGCGTCCGCTCAAGCAGATCACTGTCAAGGATATCGTCGAGGACTGCGGCATCAACCGCAATTCGTTCTACTATCATTTTTCAGATATTCCGTCGCTGATCGAGGAGATCGTGATGGGGGAGGCAAACCGCGTGATCGACGAATACCCGTCGATCGACTCCGTGGAATCTATGCTGAACGCTTCCATGGAATTTGCACGGGCGAATAAGCGTGCGGTCATGCACATCTATAATTCTGCGAACCGTGCGGTCTATGAGCAGTATCTCTGGCAGGTCTGCGAGCGTATTGTTTCGGTGTATCTTGAAAAGCTCACGGAGGGGCGCAGCATCAGTGATTCTGACCGCAAAACGGTCGTGAACTTCTACAAATGCGTCTGCTTCGGGCTCGTCAACGGATGGGTCGGGCGCGGGATGCCGAAGGAAGCCGAGGCGGAAATGCAGCGGATCTGTGAGCTTCAGGCGGGCATGGTCGAGGAAATGATCGCGCGCTGTACGCAGGATGCGGCGCAGTAAACAGCATAGGATCCATCGGGCAGGGTACGGCTTTGTACCCTGCCTTTTTTGTGCAGATCTGCATGTATGCCTAAATTTAATACAATTTCATTTCCGTGCGCAAAATTCGGACATACCGGCAGAGAGTGCCCGTTGCAAAATGTCCGCAGCCGGTGTATCATAGTAGCATAAGCAAACAGAAAGGGTGAGCGATATGACATATGTGCGTTCTGTGGTACCGATGCGGACAGCGAAGATCGGCAACATCGCGCTTGCTGCCGCACTGATTGCGGCGGGCATCGGACTGCTCGTGAAGCCGGATGTCAGCACGGCTCTCGTCGGTGATTTTGTCGGCATCGTGCTGACGCTCAGCGGCGTTTTCCGTCTGATCGGATACTTCTCGAAGGATCTCTACCGTCTGGCGTTTCAGTTTGATCTGATCTACGGCATCGTGCTGATCGTGCTTGGCATTGTAACGCTGACAAAGTCGCAGAATCTGCTGCATGTGCTCAGTATCGCGGCAGGCATCTGCGTGATCGCGGACGGGCTGATGAAGCTGCGGATTGCCGCGGATTCACGCCGTTTCGGCATCCGAAACAGCTGGCTCATCGCAGGAACGGCAGCCCTTACGCTGGCGCTCGGGCTTCTGCTGGTGTTCTGCCCGGCGGAAAGCGTCCGGCTTCTGACGCGCTGCTTCGGGCTGGTGCTGCTGGCTGAGGGTGTGCTGAATCTGATCACGGTGATTATGACCGTGAAGATCACGAAGAACCAGAAGCCCGACCTGATCGAAGCTACATTTACGGAAGGAGAATGACAGATATGCAGTTCGGAAAAGCGGTAGTGAAATACCGGATCCCGATCCTGATCGTCACGCTTCTGCTGATGATTCCCTCCGTATTCGGCATGGTATCGACGCGCATCAATTATGATATGCTGACCTACCTCCCGTCGGATATGGATACGATGATCGGGCAGGAGGTGCTGAAAGAGGATTTCGGCAAGGGCGCGTTCACATTCCTCGTGCTGGAGGATATGCCGGAAAAGGATGTTTCGGCACTGCGCACGAAGATTGAGGGCATTGAGCATGTAGACTCCGTGCTCTGGTACGATTCCGTTGCGGATCTCTCAATTCCGATGGAGATGCTCCCGGAGAAGCTCTACGACGCCTTTAACAAGGACAATGCAACCATGATGGCGGTGTTCTTCGACAGCGGCATGTCGGAGGACGGCACGCTGGAAGCTGTGCGGCAGATCCGGCAGACCGCAGGAAAGCAGTGCTTTGTATCCGGCATGACGGCAATGGTCATCGACCTCAAAGACCTCTGCGAACGCGAGGAACCGATCTATGTCGCGCTGGCGGTCGTGCTTGCCTGCCTTGCAATGGAGATCTTTCTCGACGGCTGGCTTGTGCCGCTTGTGTTCCTGCTGAGCATCGGCGCGATGATCCTGCTGAATCTCGGCTCCAATTATTTCTTCGGCGAGATCTCGTTCATCACAAAATGCCTTGCGGCGATCCTGCAGCTTGCGGTCACGATGGATTACTCCATCTTCCTCTGGCACAGCTACAACGAACAGCTCCGTGAGCATGAAGATCATAAGGATGCGATGGCGGCGGCGATCAGTCAGACGCTCACTTCCGTGGTCGGCAGCTCTGTCACAACGGTCGCCGGATTCATCGCACTGTGCTTCATGAGCTTCACGCTCGGCAAGGATCTCGGCATTACAATGGCAAAGGGTGTTGTGCTCGGCGTGCTTGGCTGTGTGACCGTGCTCCCGGCGCTGATCCTTGTGCTCGATAAGCCGCTGCAAAAGACAAAGCACCGTGCGCTGCTCCCGAATATGGACGGCTTCGCGAAGAAAGCGACGAAAGTGTTTCCGGTGTTCCTGGTGCTCTTTATCGCTCTGGTGCCGCCTGCATACAGCGGCTACAAGAAAGCGCAGAACGAGGTCTATTATAATCTCGCAGAGAGCCTGCCGCAGGATCTTGACTATGCAGTGGCAAACAAGAAGCTCTCAGAGACCTTTGATGTGGCATCGACGCACATGCTGATGGTCAATGCCGGTCTGTCCGATCAGACCAAGCGGCAGATGATGGCGGAGATGGAGCAGGTGGACGGCATCAAATATGTCATCGGGCTCGAATCCGTTGTCGGCTCGCGCATTCCGGAGGAGATGCTTCCTGAGAAAGTCACCTCACTGCTGCGCTCCGATAAATGGGAGCTGATGCTCGTCTCCTCGGAATACGAAATTGCAAGCGATGAAGCCAATGCGCAGGTCAACACGCTGAATGAGATCATCAAGGATTATGACAACACCGCAATGCTCATCGGCGAGGCGCCTTGCATGAAAGATCTGATCGAAACAACCGATCACGATTTCCAGGTCGTCAACATGATCTCGATTGTGCTCATTTTCCTGATCATCGCTGTCGTTGAGCAGAGCATTTCGCTCCCGTTCATTCTGATCGCGGTGATTGAACTGGCGATTTTCATTAACCTCGGCATCCCGCATTATCTCGGCGAAAGCCTCGCGTTCATCACGCCGATCTGCATCAGCACCATTCAGCTCGGTGCTACCGTTGACTACGCGATCCTGATGACAACGCGCTACAAGACGGAGCGCATCGGCGGCAAAGGCAAGCACCATGCCGTGCGCACCGCCCTCGCGACTTCAATTCCTTCGATCGTTGTCAGCGGATTCGGGCTTTTCGCTTCGACATTCGGTGTTGCGATGTATTCCGATATTGATATGATCAAATCCATCTGCATGCTGCTTGCAAGAGGCGCAGTGATCAGCATGTGCTGTGTGATTCTGATTCTGCCTGCAATGCTTCTGCTCTGCGACAAGCTGATCTGCCGTACAACGCTCGGCATGCCGCATGGTGTCAAGCACGCAAATGCGCCGAAGGAGGGTTATTTCGCATGAAAACAAGAACTTTGAAATATGCGGCAGCGGCGGTCTGCGCGGTGCTCTGCATCGGCAGCGCGGGCGTGGGTGCAAGCGCACTTGCCGCAAAGCGCGCAGAAAAGGCTGCCGATGCCGCAGAGACAGCAGAAACGAAACCGGCAGCGGAGACGGAGACAAAGGAGCCTGTCAAGGACGAGACGGTCTATGTGATCGCGGAGGCAGACGGCGCCGTGCAGAAGATCATCGTCAGCGACTGGCTGAAAAATACGCTTGCGGCAGGCTCCGTTACTGACAGCACCGACCTCTCCGATGTGCAGAATGTGCGGGATGATGCGGGATATACTGTGGACGGTGACGGTGCGCTGGTCTGGGATGCCGAAGGGAAAGACATCTATTACGAGGGCATGAGCTCCGATGAACTCCCGGTTGATCTGCGCGTGAGCTATCAGCTCGACGGAAAGGACATTTCCGCGGAGGAGCTTGCCGGAAAGAGCGGCAGGGTCACGATCCGTTTTGATTATACGAACAACAAATATGAGACGGTGGAAATCAACGGAAAGCAGGAAAAGATCTATGTCCCGTTTGCGATGCTTACCGGCGTGATGCTCGACAACGATCATTTCAGCAATGTCACGGTCAGCAGCGGCAAGATTCTGAATGACGGAAACCGCACAATCGTTGCGGGTCTCGCGCTGCCGGGGCTTCAGGAGAATCTCGCGCTCGATGCAGAAAAGCTCGAAATTCCGGATCATGTGGAGATCACTGCGGATGCGGAGGATTTCAGCCTCAGCATGACCGTCACGATCGCGGCAAACGGCATCTTCAATGATGTGGACACCGAAAAGCTCAGCGGTCTCGATGATCTGACGGGTGCGGCAGATCAGCTCAGCGATGCGATGTCGCAGCTGATTGACGGCAGCTCGCAGCTTTACGGCGGCCTCTCCACGCTGCTTGAAAAGTCCGATGCACTGGTGAGCGGCATTCATCAGCTTGCAGACGGCGCAAAGCAGCTCAGGGACGGCAGCGCGAAGCTCGCAGACGGTGCGGGGACGCTCCGGAACGGCGCCGAGCAGCTCGCAGACGGCGCAGGCACGCTGAAAACTGGTACAGCCGATCTTGCAAACGGTGCAGGCACGCTGAAAAACGGCACCTCGGATCTTGCGAACGGTGCAGGCGCGCTGAAAGACGGCACCGCATCGCTCTATGACGGCGCGGCGCAGATGCAGGCGGGTATGGAACAGCTTACAGAAGGGCTCGGCACGCTGACTGCGAACAACGATGCGCTGAACGGCGGCGCGAAGCAGGTCTTCGATACATTGCTTGCGACTGCGGAGACGCAGATTCTGGCTTCGGGGCTTGACTGCCCTGTGCTCACGCCTGAAAACTATGCAGATGCGCTGAATACGCTGATCGCTGATCTGGATGCAGATGCGGTTTATCAGACTGCGCTTGCAAAGGTCACCGCTGCTGTTGAGGCAAACCGCCCGATGATCACGGAGAAGGTTACCGAGGCTGTCCGCGCACAGGTCGCTGAAAAGGTCTCGGCAGCGGTCACGGAGCAGGTAAAGGAAGCTGTCACAGAGCAGGTCGAAGCAAACCGCGAGACGATCCGTGCAGCAGTGATCGCGCAGGCGGCCGGCATGACAGCAGAGCAGTATGCGCAGGCTGTTGCAGCGGGCATGGTCCCGGCAGAGCAGCAGGCAGCGATTGAAGCCGCCGTAGAGGGTGCAGTCGCACAGGCGGTCGCAGATCAGATGGCGGGCGACGAGGTGCAGGCAAAAATCGCCGCACTGACCGCACAGAATACCGATGCACAGATGCAGACCGCAGAAGTACAGGCAGCGATTTCGCAGAACACCGAAGCACAGGTACAGAAGGCGATCGCGGATAACATGGCGGGCGAGACCGTGCAGACGGAGCTCAGAAAAGCATCTGCGGGCGCACAGGCGCTCATTTCGCTGAAAACGCAGCTTGACAGCTACAACGCATTTTATCTTGGCTTGCAGCAGTATACAGCCGGTGTATCCGATGCAGCTGCCGGTGCACAGGAGCTCTGTGCAGGTGCCGGTGCGCTCACGGACGGTGCTGCGCAGGTCAGCGGCGGCGCGGGTGCCCTTGCGGACGGTGCTGCAAAGCTCGACAGCGGTGCGGCAGCACTGAAAGACGGCGCTGAAAAGCTGGACGGCGGCGCTGGCGCACTGAAATCCGGTGCGGATAAGCTCGGCGGCGGCGCAGGTGAACTGCAAAAGGGCGCAAACGATCTGAACACCGGCATGCAGTCGCTTTATGACGGCATTCTGAAAATGGAGAACGGTACCCCGGCGCTTGTGAGCGGCGTGGAGCAGCTGAAGGACGGCGCGATGCAGCTTTCCGACGGGCTCAATCAGTTCAATGAGCAGGGCATCAAAAAGCTCAGCGATGCCGTGAACGGCGATCTCAGCGGGCTCGTTGAGAGATTCCGTGCAACCGTGAATGCCGCAAAGCATTATAAGAGCTTCTCGGGGCTCTCGGACGGCATGGACGGCGAAGTGAAGTTTATCTATAAGACTGCGGG
>JAEEGL011131746.1_pt1 | contig 20944 bp, 21 predicted proteins | sample 9134231 | NCBI WGS metagenome assembly JAEEGL01 (sample SAMN16246548, study PRJNA631951) | gut metagenome | biome: gut microbiome; feature: rumen; material: fiber-attached | host: Bos | place: Iran: Karaj | collected 2018-10
ACAGCGGTCATGTTAAATAACAGCGCTGCACTTAATACTGCTGCCCAGATTTTCCTTGACCTAATTTTCATAATGCCTATCTCCTTAATTTTTGGATTCCCCCATTCATCCTGCGTGCATTTCCGGATTTGCACGCATGAAATCATAGAAGTTTTATTTCTATATTATATATTACCCCCCCCCATTATATTGTATTTAAATCAGTACAATCACACCAAAATCCCTGGATCAACAGGCATTACCATTGTAGTTTCAACCAACGTCACCCCATAATAACCTTCATTTATCACTATCGATAAGATTAAACAAATTTACAAACAATATACACACTACTATAGTAAACCTCATAAGAACAAACCGCTCAAAAATGGAGAAATGAACGGAAAAAAATGTAACAAATGAAAGGAGTGGCAGATCATGTCAAATATTTACAAAGGAACACTTGGACTTATAGGAAACACCCCCCTGGTAGAGGCAGTCAATATTGAGAAGGAACTGGGTCTTGAAGCAACTATCCTTCTGAAGCTTGAATATTTCAATCCCGCGGGCAGCGTGAAAGACCGTATCGCAAAGGCAATGATAGAGGATGCAGAGAAAAGCGGAAAGCTTAAGGAAGGCTCCGTAATAATAGAACCCACCTCCGGTAATACCGGTATCGGTCTCGCATCCATCGCAGCAGCAAAGGGATACCGTATCATTCTTACAATGCCTGAAACCATGAGCGTAGAACGCCGCAACATCCTGAAGGCATACGGTGCCGAGCTTGTACTTACCGAAGGTGCCAAGGGTATGAAGGGAGCCATCGCAAAAGCCGAAGAGCTTTCAAAGGAAATCCCAAACAGCTTCATCCCCGGCCAGTTCATAAATCCCGCAAATCCCGCCATCCATAAAGCCACCACCGGTCCTGAGATCTGGCGGGATACAGACGGAAAAGTAGATATATTTATAGCCGGAGTCGGAACCGGCGGCACAGTGACCGGCACGGGCGAATATTTAAAGGAGCAGAACCCTGACATTAAGATCGTGGCCTTAGAGCCGGATGACTCCCCCGTTCTTTCGGAAGGGAAATCCGGATCCCATAAGATACAGGGCATAGGTGCAGGTTTCGTTCCTGATGTCCTTAACACCAAGGTATATGATGAAATATTCAGAGCCCCCAACCAGAATGCCTTTGATACTGCAAAGCTTCTCGCAAGGAAGGAAGGCATCTCAGTAGGTATATCTTCAGGAGCCGCCCTCTTCGGTGCCATCGAACTGGCAAAACGCCCCGAAAATAAAGGCAAGGTTATAGTTGCTCTGCTTCCCGACAGCGGAGACCGCTATTACTCCACTCCACTGTTCACGGAGTAAATAACTATAAATAGGTAATAAGGCAGGTGATAATAAAAATTCCCCTTGTACAGATAAGCACATTGTGGTAAAGTAGGGCTTGTCAAAAAATAAACAGGAAATTCTTCGGGGCGGGGCGCAATTCCCTGACCGGCGGTGAGGATTCAGATATCCACAGCCCGCGAGCCTTATATAAAGGCATGATCCGGTGTGATTCCGGAGCCGACAGTATAGTCTGGATGAGAGAAGATGATGATAAGTATATCATTGTGCCCTTGAAGTGCATGCTTCAAGGGCTTTTCTTTATGAAGAATTCCGCTGCGTTAAAGGAGGAAAGAAAAAATGAGCAGCTTAAACGAAGCAATGGAGAACAAAAGTGTACTAAACGGTTCAAGGACCAGGAAACTCTGCGGCACGGCAATGCTGGGGGCTGTAGCCTATGTTCTTATGTTTCTTGAGTTCCCTGTACCCCTCATCCCTTCATTCATCAAAATGGACTTTTCAGAGCTCCCGGCGCTTATTGCGTCCTTTGCATACGGACCTGTCGCCGGAGTAGCGGTATGTCTCATAAAGAATCTGATCCATCTCTTTAATACCCAATCAGGAGGAGTCGGCGAGCTCTCCAATTTTATCCTGGGAGCTGTATTTGTCTTTATCGCCGGATTGGTATACAGGCGTCTGCACAATAAAAAGGGTGCAGTGACCGGTGCCCTTCTCGGAGCCATTGCAATGGCTCTGATAAGCGTTCCCAGCAATTATTTCATAGTTTATCCTGTATACACGGCATTTATGCCTATGGAAGCCATAATAGGTGCATATAAGGCGATAAACCCCAATGTTAACACCCTGCTGGACTGCCTTATTATGTTCAATCTTCCATTCACTTTTATTAAAGGTTTGTTCTCACTTATTATAACCTTCCTGATCTATAAACCCCTTTCCCCTATCCTTCACGGATACAGGTGACATTATCAGGTGTTTATGATATCGTAATAGGTATCAAAACAAGTGAGGTACGCAGTATTGGATACATTCAGGGGTTTTAAGAAAGGCATCAATCTCGGAGGCTGGATCTCCCAGTTCGAAAAATACGATATCGGACATTTTGACAGCTTTATCACGAAGAAGGATATTGAAGATATTGCCGGAATGGGTTTTGACCATGTCAGGGTACCGGTGGATTACAACGTCCTCGAGGATGAGGATGGCAATCCAAAGACAAGCGGCTTCCGCTATCTTGATCTCTGCAGGGAATGGTGCGAAGAATTTAAGCTCAATATGCTTATCGACCTGCACGAATGCTATGGCTATTCCTTTGATCCTTTAAAGGAAATGGACCGGAAAAAATTCTTCTTTGATGAAGCCCTTCAGGAGCGTTTCCTAAATCTCTGGAAAAAAATAGCCGAAAGATTTGCAGCATATCCGGAACAGGTAGCCTTTGAACCTCTGAATGAAGTAGTATTATGGGAAGTGGCTGATGCCTGGAATGAGCTCCTCCCTCAATATATTGAGACAATAAGGAAGATTGCCCCGGATAGTTATATTGTGGCAGGAGGTGTCTGCTACAACAATGTGTTAAGCGTTCCCCTCCTCAAAATACCTTTTGATAAAAAACTCGTATATAATTTCCACTGCTACGAACCCATGGTATTTACTCACCAGGGAGCTTACTGGATGGATAAAATGCCCTCCGATTTCAGGACAGGCTATCCCAAAACCCTGGAGGAATACAGAAAGATCCAGAGCGGACTTGAAGTAGATCTGGGAGAAGCTATATTTAAGGAAGATATCCGCGAGATAGGCGAGGGCTTCTTTGAAGACATTTTTGCCCCGGCACTGAAAAAATCCGAAGAGGACAATGTGCCCCTCTATTGCGGTGAATTCGGAGTCATTGACCTTGCGGCCGAAGACGACAAAAAGAGATGGCTCAAGGACATAGAAAGCGCACTGGATAAGCACGGCATCGGTCATGCCCAGTGGAATTATAAAGAAAAGGATTTCGGTATAATCTGAAACTTATAGGTCACCGGCCTGCTTTTTTATCATTGCTTCGGCAATGATAAGATCCTCAGGTTCGGTGACTTTTATATTGCAGTAAATATCTTCGACAAGGTAGGCATCCACATCTTCAAACATCTTTACCACCATTGTATCATCGGTAATATTAACCCCTGCATCTTTAAGACGTTCCCTGGATGACATCAGTTTTTCATACGCCGATCTGGCAAGGCCGTACTCAAAGACCTGGGGAGTCTCCATAAGCCAGACCCTGTTCCTGTCGGGAGTAGAATCTATGAAGCGGTTTCCGTCTTCTATCTTTACGGTATCACGGGCCGGACGGGCAGCTACAGCGGCCCTGTATTTTTCCACATAGTGCTGGCATCTGTCCAGAATATACTGGGAGATCAGAGGTCTTGCCCCATCATGGATATAGATATAATCGCAGCCGTTTGAAGCCATAAGGCCGTTATATACAGAATCAAATCTTTCCCTTCCTCCGGCAACGATCCTGTTCACCTTATTCAGGCCGTACTTTATAACGATCTCCTTCCGGCAGAAGTCCTCTTCTCCCTCATTGCATACAAGGATCACATTATCCGCGAAAGATTCTTCAAAAGCCTTTAGGGAATAATAGAGCATGGGTTTCCCATTCAGATCCATATACTGTTTGGGAGTACGGCTTCCCATTCTTTTACCCTTGCCACCCGCAAGAACGATCGCATCTGTCTTCATTACCCTCTCCTTACATTATCTCCGACAAGTTTTTCAGATGTCACTTGCGTTTCCGCAGATGACTGATCTGAACAGTTACCTGAATGATCAATTACCGCATAGTTTCAGATCTGCCACTCCGTTAAGGGAAAGCCCGCTGAACTCTCCCTTCAGGAATTTATAATATCCGGCTGACGCTATCATAGCCCCGTTATCAGTACAAAGAACCGGTGATGGTCTGAAAAAATTCACTCCCAGACCAACGCACGCCCTCTCCATTTCACTCCTGAAAGCTGAATTGGAGGCCACTCCTCCTGCTATGGCAAAGTTTTTATCTCCATATTCCTCCAGAGCTTTCACGGCATTCCCCACAAGAACATCCACAACAGCTTTCTGGAAGGAGGCCGCCACATCCGGAACAGATATCTTCTCACCCTTCATTTCACAGGAGTTCAGATAATTCAGAACGGCACTTTTTAATCCGCTGAATGAAAAATCGTATTCCCCCTTTGCGTGCCCTCTGGGAAAATCTATAGCTTCCGGGTCACCGTCTTTAGCAGCATTGTCTATTTTCGGCCCTCCGGGATATCCGAGTCCTATGACTCTCGCAATCTTATCAAAGGCTTCTCCGGCAGCATCATCCATGGTCCGTCCGAGAAGAGTATAAACACCAAAATCCGTAACCCTTACAAGATGTGTATGCCCTCCCGATACTATAAGGCACAAAAAAGGCGGTTCAAGCTCCCTGTTCTCGATATAATTCGCACAGACATGACCTTCTATGTGATTTATGCCGATAAGCGGCAGTCCCATGCCATAAGCAAAAGCTTTCGCAAAGGATACACCCGTAAGAAGGGGGCCTATGAGTCCGGGGCCGTATGTTACAGCAACCGCATCAAGCTGGGAAGCAGTCACCCCCGCATCTTTAAGAGCATCCTCCACAACCTTGTTTATCCGTTCAACATGTTTCCTGGAGGCTATTTCAGGCACCACACCTCCATAGAGTGTATGTATATCGATCTGCGAAGAAATGACATTCGACAGCATATCCCGGCCGCTTTTAACCACGCTTGCAGCAGTTTCATCACATGAACTTTCAATTCCGAGTATTATCACATCCTTCATTTTTTCACACCCGGAATGTCAATCTCCACAGAAGGTATTTCCACAGTGGGTTTCTCTATAACAACCTGAGGTGCCGCTTCTTCGGTCTTCTCCTCTTCAACAGGTGAAGCCCCCGCATCTTTCCCGGAGGATTTTTCAGCGCCCGCACCATCTGTTACAGGCGCACTGCCATTTTCAGCCTCCACATCCGGAGTCTCAGCCGTACCGCCGTTTTCCATAGATGCACTCTGCCAGCCAAGGATCTTCCAGCGGCCTTCATCGTCCTGTCTCAAAAGAAAATGCTCAGGATCACTGTATGAAACAGATCCCTTCTGCATTGTGTATGTGCAGTAAAGTGAAGCAACCTTCCCAATATCCAGATCAGAGTATACCACCTCTGATGAGGGAGATATGGTAAAGCTCACTATCCTCCTGTTATCCTGCAGAAATGCAGCTATGGTGGTCTTCAGGCTCTTGAGATACTGCTCGTCAGTCTGCTGGGCCTTCAGCTCATCATCAAAGAGATACCTGGACTGCTCCGCTATCTCCTTCACTTCCTCATCTGTGTTGGAAGGATCATACATACACTGGCTCAATTCCGCATAATAACGCACTACAGCCTTGGGCGTCTGGGGATAATTGATGCTCAGATCCCTCTGGATAGTGGCCTCTGTCGAAGAAAGCTTTACCAGAGTGTCTTCCCTTTTTCCGTTGGCAACGAAATAAAAGACTGCAAGAAAAACAAGCAGAACGGCCAGCATTATGAAAATGAACTTCCCTCTGCCCTTTTTATTCATCCTCGAATTTAAGCTCCGTCATCATTCCGTCTTTTCCCGCATAGCTCTCCGGAAATATCCTCTTTGCATTTCCGATAAACTCTCTCGGGTTGATAAGGGAAGGAGAATAGTGTGTAAGCCACATCTTTCTTACCTCCGCATCCCTTGCCAGGGTTGCAGCCTCAGAAAATGTCATATGCTTATGTTCCTTCGCCTTGTCTTTTTTATCCTCCTCGCCGTACATTCCTTCACAGATAAAAAGATCTGATCCCTTTGCGTATTTCACTATATTTTCACAGGGCCTGGTATCGGTGGCATAGGTCACCTTCAGGCCTTTTCTGGCTTCTCCCATCACCATATCCGGAGAAAACCTCCTGCCGTCCTCTGTAGTCACTTCTTTCCCGCTCTGCAGCACCTTCCAGAATTTCAGGGGTATATCAAGTTCCTTCGCCCTGTCCGGATTGAATTTTCCCTTTCTGTCCAATTCAAAGGAATAACCATAGCAGGCAATATTATGGCGCAGCTTAAACGCCTTTATCCTGACTCCCTCATAGGTAAAACTGGTATTATCGGTAAACTCCATAAGCTTTATCTCAAAGGGCAGTTCAGGCGCCACAATTAAAAGGGCACTCACAACCTTTGCAAGTCCCCTGGGTCCTGCTATGAGTAATGGTTCAGTCCTCTCAGCATTTCCCATGGTCAGGAGAAAACCCGGCAGCCCGCTGACATGGTCAGCATGAAAATGGGTAAAAAGCATAAGCCCCACCGGTTTCGGACTCCATCCTGTTCTTCTGAGAGCTACCTGTGTCCCCTCTCCGCAGTCCGTCAGTATACTGTTTCCGTTATATCGAATCATCAGCGAGGAAAGATAGCGCTTAGGCAGCGGCATCATCCCTCCCGATCCAAGTAAACATACGTCAAGCATCTGTTTTACATTTTTCCGCCGATCTCAACCACATGATCACCGCGTCATCCTTCGGCTCTTCATAAAACCCCGGTCTGACTCCCTCTGATACAAAACCAAGCTTATTATAAAGCTCTATGGCTGCGGCATTTTTTGACCTTACCTCCAGCGTAAAAGCATTTACCCCTGCTTCCTTTCCGTGGGAAATAAGGCTATGCAGCATCCTTTCCGCAATGCCCTTTCTTCTCTCTTCCGGGATCACGCAGACATTCGTGATGCAGGCTTCCCCGCACATATCCCTGTATCCGCAGGCTCCCACTATTTTTCCCTCTTCCTCGGCTATGAGGTAATAGGCATATTCTATGGCAGTGGTCTCAGCAAAATCCTTTTCAGTCCAGGCATTTCTCCCGAATATCTCTTTTTCAATAACTGCAAGCACCGGCGCGTCTTCCTTTTTCAGTCTTCTGATATTTACCATATTAGATCAAAGCGGCTTATACATACAGGCTGTGTCCCCCCGCAGAAAGTTCTCTCAGGCGTCCGTTTTCCTCCGCTTCCTTCCTCTCCTTCTCCGCCTGGGATGCCTTGATATAATCAGGCCTGAAACTCCCGGCATCGGTAAATATCCCCTTACTGTAATATATCTCCCCAAGAGCTCCCACAGCCCCTGCCCTCTGCATGCAAAGATGCGGCGGCGCAAGGCGGAAGGGATTTATAAGCCCCTCTTCCAGATCTTCCCCGAAAGAATATATCCCGTCCCCTGTGAATACCGCTTCCCTGCCGGTTTTATTAACTGTTTCAATGAGTTCCTTAAGGCTTATTGCGCTCTGTGGCATTATCTCCCTGAGAGTGCTGCCTTCATATTCGTAAACAGCCGCAAAAACGTTCTTTCTCCTCGCATCCATCATCGGAACTATGATATCCCTGTCCGAGAACACATTAAAAGCAAGGGCTTCCAGCGTAGGCACCGGTATCACCGGCTTACCGAGAGCCATGGCAAGTCCCTTTACCGTGGCTGACCCTATCCTTAGTCCCGTAAAGGAACCGGGGCCTGCAGAAACAGCAAAGGCATCCACACAATTAAGATCCGTTCCGGAGCTCTTAAGCATTTCATCAACGAGAGGCATAAGAGTCTCCGAATGGGTAAGCTTAATGCTCACAGTAAATTCCGCCGTCATATGCCCGTCCTTAATTAAGGCACAGGACACAGGCAGCGCTGATGAATCAATTGCCAGTATGGTCATCTATCGTAATCTCTCTGAAATCGGGACCCTTTGAAAGATCCTTTTTTATCCAAACCTTAATGCAGTCTTCCGGAAGGATCTCATCGATCAGTCCGCCCCATTCAATAAGACTCACTCCGTCACCGTAAAAACAGTCCTCATACCCTATCTCATCCATCTCCGATACATCGCCTATCCTGTATACGTCAAAATGGTGAAAGGTCAGCCGTCCGCCGGAATAGCTTTTAACAATATTAAAAGTCGGGGAAGTAATATCCTCGTCTATCATAAGTCCCCGGGCGAGACCCTTTGCAAAAACGGTCTTCCCGGTTCCAAGGTCACCGTACAGGGCAATAACTCTGCCCTTCTCTATGCTTTTACCCATTCTTTCCCCTGCGGAAAAGGTCTCTTCCGGGCTGTTCGACTCAAAAATTGGCATACTTATAAGTATTATATAAAATTACCGGGGGTTTGTAAAACGTAAAAGAGACAGAGCACTAAGCCCTGTCTCCTGACTTTATAAATCAGAACTGATAGCGTTTATTTCGCGTCCTTGATGGAGAAGCTGATACGCCCCATCTTATCCTTACCCATGCACTTTACCTTCACATGGTCGCCCAATGTCAGTACATCCTCAACGTGGGCAATGCGGTGATGTGCAATACGGCTTATGTGCACCATACCTTCCTTACCGGGTGCGAATTCGATGAAGGCACCGAAATCCTTTATGGAAACAACATCTCCCTCGTAGATTTCGCCCTCCTTGAACTCTGTGACTATGGTGTTCACATAGTTAAGAGCTTTCTGCATTCCTTCCTCGTCCTCGCCGCAGATGGAAACAGAACCGTCATCATCAATATCAACCTGAACGCCGCAGCGCTTGATGATCTCATTGATAGTCTTGCCTCTCTGTCCCACAACCTCTCCGATGAATTCAGGATCGATCTTGGTAAGTATGATCTTGGGTGCATACTTGCCCACATGGTCTCTGGGCTCTGCAATGGCAGGGGTCATAACATTGTTCATGATGTACTCCCTTGCCTCATGGCACTGGCGGATAGCCTGCTCAACAATGGAGCGTGTAAGTCCGTGGATCTTGATATCCATCTGGATAGCGGTAATGCCGTCATGGGTTCCTGCAACCTTAAAGTCCATATCTCCGAAGAAATCCTCCAGACCCTGGATATCAGTAAGAACGATGTAATCATCGTCATCATCCGGATTGGTCACAAGACCGCAGCTAATCCCGGCCACCTGCTTCTTTATGGGCACTCCTGCTGCCATAAGAGCCATACAGGATGCACAGATACTTGCCTGTGACGTGGAGCCGTTACTTTCAAAGGTTTCGGACACCGCACGGATGGCATAGGGGAATTCCTCGGGGCTGGGAAGAACCGGTACAAGAGCCCTCTCAGCCAGGGCACCGTGTCCGATCTCACGCCTTCCGGGTCCGCGGCTCACCTTGGTCTCACCCACTGAATATGAAGGGAAGTTGTACTGGTGTATATACCTCTTCTCGGTAATATTGCTGTCCATACCGTCAACCCTCTGCTTCTCGGAAAGGGGAGCAAGAGTGACGATATCACAGATCTGTGTCTGTCCTCTGGTGAACATAGCAGAGCCATGTACCCTGGGAATAATGTCTATTTCCGCAGCAAGAGGACGGATCTCCTTGATATCCCTGCCGTCAGGTCTCTTATGATCCTTTAAGATCATCTTCCTGACAGTCTTCTTCTGATACTGGTAAACAGCCTCGCCTACAAGGGGAGCCCATTCCTCATTATCCTGAAGCGCTTCCTCTACGCGGGCCTGTAACTCTGAAACAGCGGCCTCCCTAGCCTGCTTGTCATCATTGAATGTAGCCTTCTCCATCTCCTCGGGAGGTGCTATCTCCTTTATTTTCTCGAAGAGGGCTTCGGGAATAGCCTGGGAGATATATTCTGACTTCTCCTTGCCAACCTCGGACTGGATCTGCTTAAAGAACTCGATTATCCTTAAGTTCTCGTCATGACAAAGATAGATCGCCTCCAGCATCTTCTCATCCGTGATCTCGTTGGCACCGGCCTCGATCATAATAACCTTCTGTCCTACGGATGCAACGGTAAGACGGAGATCTCCCGTATCCCAGTCCTTCTGGGAGGGATTGACGATGAATTTTCCGTCGACAAGACCCATCTGTGTCATTGCGCAGGGACCGTCAAAGGGTATGTCCGAAATAGTGGTCGCAAGAGCACATCCCAGCATTGCAGTGATCTCAGGACGGCACTCCTTGTCAACACTCATTACCATAGCGTCAAGAGTTACATCATTTCTGTAATCCTTGGGGAACAGGGGACGCATGGGCCTGTCTATAACACGGCTGGTAAGCACCGCATTCTCGGATGCCTTCCCCTCTCTTTTATTGAATCCGCCGGGCATACGTCCTACGGCGTAGAATTTCTCTTCATACTCCACGGACAGGGGGAAGAAATCGATCCCGTCCCTGGGTGCCTTCGATGCTGTTGCGGTACAGAGTACGGTTGTCTCCCCGTAGTGCATAAGAGCACATCCGTTAGCCTGGGCTCCAACCCTTCCTATATCGATAGATAAGGTCTTGCCGCCGATTTCAATTGAATACGTTTTGTAAGCCATTTCTTTTTCCTCTTCTTTCTTCTCTTCTTACACTGCACGCGGGCAAGTATTGATAAACAGTATTTATTCCCGCGGTTTTACTTAATCCTGGCGTTCTTCTGCGCAAAACCCAAGCGCATTCTCCAACGCACAATATCCCCGTAAATGATTTACGGGGATAAATGCAACATGATTATTTACGAAGTCCGAGCTTTTCAACAATTGCCCTGTAGCGCTCGATATCCTTGCGCTTAAGGTAGCTCAAAAGTCCTCTCCTCTTACCAACCATCTTTAAGAGTCCGCGCCTTGAATGATGGTCATGGGTATTAACCTTTAAGTGCTCTGTGAGCTCCCTTATCCTCTCGGTAAGGATAGCCACCTGAACTTCCGGTGAACCCGTGTCGCCTGACTGCTTGCCGTACTTTTCAACAAGCTCTGCCTTCTTTTCCTTTGTGATCATTTTTTCTCCTTCCGGGCATATCCGCCCATTAAACCGCCCTTCAAAGGGGCTTTCTACGTATCCTCTGCCGCGTCCAGGTTCGGAGTACCGTAAACCCAGCAAAGGTCACACACGATTGACACTATATCATTTTTTCAGGAACCATGTCAAGCCTAATCCAATATCCGTCTCACCACGGCAGGTTTTCTGTAATATGCATTGTCTATCCTGATCCCGGTCCTTCTGGAGTGGGCGTTTACTATCTGTCCTCCGCCGATATAGATACCCACATGCCCGATACGTCCTCCCTTTGCATAGAAGAACAGGTCTCCGGGCTGTGCGTCTCCCGCGGAGATCTTCTTACCCACCGTGGACTGGGCAGCGCTGGTTCTCGGGAGATATACATTATATTTCCTGAAAATACTCTGAACATAACCTGAACAGTCGGCACCCTTTGTAAGGCTTGTCCCTCCCCATACGTAGCGGTTTCCGATGAACTGCTTGGCGTAGTTTACAAGGCTTACCCGGACATCCGAAACGCCTTCGCCGTATTTAAGTTCCTTCATGCTCTGGGCTTTGTCCAGCTGTTCAGCGATAGTGGCGTATTCTGAATTGATCCATCCTTCGTCCTCGTCTATCTCTATCTTCAGCCATTCTGAGTCCTTTTCACCTTCTGTCACCACATATTCCTCTCCCAGGGGCACCATCGTGACAACGGCTGAATCCGTTGTGGCTTCCTCACGGACAAATAATGTTGTGGTCTGAATGGTAGCAACCAGTGTTATCGCTTCCTGGGCGATCTCAAGGGCCTTTTCTCCTGTATAGAGAAATTCCGTGTTGCAGTAGCCATCCACCTTTCCGGACTTTATATGGGCCCAGTTCCCGGATACATCCAGGATCTCACAGGCTGCGTGCTTGGTCATCTTACCCACCAGCTCGGCATCCTCTTTGGGAGCCTCCCTGATATTCAGATGGTCATTCACATTTGCGATACCTAAGTTCGTATATCCGGCAATGGTGCCGTCATTATCCTGATCCATTCCGGAAATATCACCGGACACGGTATTATAAGGGGCTGCTGCTTCTCCCGCAGAAAGAACCTCCTGAGAATGTTCGGAAATATCCCAGGTAGTGAAATATGTGGCAACATCATCCAGCACCGTTCCCGCACCTGCTGAAACGATACTGAGATTCGACGCCTGTACTCTGTCCGGGAAAAACAAAAGACAGATCAGAAACGAAAAAATAAGCCCCGTAAAAAGACGTATATATGAATTAAAAATTCTTCTGATTATATATTTCAACATAACAAAAAATATGCTGTACTGCGCTCAACAGAAAACAAAATCTTCCGGCCGGTTCACGCCTTCGCAGATACCTGCTTTACAGGCGTATTTTCCTTCTCGGAATCCTTAATGGCAAAGGCAATGTTGGTGGCATGGTCTGCCACTCTCTCCAGACCGGAAATGATATCCGAATAGATCATACCGGCTTCGGGAGAACATTCGTTCCGCTCCAGTCTTCCCACATGGGCATTCTGAAGTTCCCTTTCCTTCCGGTCTATCCTGTCCTCTAAAGTGATGATGTCCTTCATATGCTTTTCATCATCCTTTGAGAACATCTCAATGGAGTACTGAACTATCGTATTCACCATATCAAGGAGCTCTCCCATCTCCCTCTGGGCAGTAAGGGTAAAGCTTGCATTCTTCTCTATCCTCTCCTTCGCCATATCAGCCACGTTTTCCGCATGGTCTCCGATACGCTCTATATCGTTCACCACATGGAAAAGAGCACCGATCTGACGCAGGTCATCCACAGGCAGGTTGATCTGGTTTATCTTCACCAGATAATTTGTGATGGAGTGATTCAGGAAATCGATATTCTTCTCCACCTCATAAACCTTCTGTATTTCCTCCTCATCCATGGTAATAAGGGCATTCATGGCACGGTTCAGATTCTCACTGGCAAGGTTCGCCATACGATCCAGCTCCTTAATGGCATCGACAACCGCTGTTGCAGGGGAAAAGATAACATTGGAACCGATATACTGCAGTTCGTACTGGGTACGGTATCCTATCCTTTCCTTTGCATCCCCGGACTTCGAAACTATGAGATAAGTCATATCAACTATCTGCTTTGTAAAAGGCAGGAGTATGATAACCTGGAAGATCTTGATGGCGGTATGGGCATTAGCTATGATACGGCCCGGATTATTCCCGGAAACCGCTGTAAGGAAACTGATCACATAGTTCTCTGCAAAAATGAAGATAAAGAATACTATGATGGTCCCGATAATATTAAAGATAAGATGGATAAGAGCCGCTCTCTTTGCATCCCTGGTTCCCGCCAGGCCTGCAAGGAGTGCCGGTACGCAGGCACCGATATTACACCCTAAGATAATATAAAGACAGATCTCCAGACCGATGAGGTTCTGATTTGCCATTAAGAGCATGATGGAAACCGTTACGGATGAACTCTGGATAAGGGATGTGAGAACCGCCCCCACAAGAACCCCGAGGAAGGGATTCTGAAGTCCCGTCAGAATATCCGTGACCGCCTTTACGTCTTTAAGGGAAGACATGGCGCTTGACATCTGGGAAAGTCCCAGGAAAAGCACACCGAATCCCGTAACTATTTCGGATATCTTCTTCACCATGGCGTTTTTGCTGAACATGGTGCATAAAGCGCCGCCCAGAAGAAATACCGGAGCTGCCTTTGAAAGATTAAAGGATACCAGCTGGGAAGTGACCGTGGTACCGATATTGGCACCAAGTATGGGTCCCGCCGCCTGATACAGTGTCATAAGTCCCGAATTTACAAAGGACACGATCATGACCGTGCAGGCGCTGGATGACTGTATCACCGCAGTGAAGAAAAGACCTATGAACATTCCCTGTACACGGGTTCTCGTAAGTGTCTCAAGTATATTTCTAAGCTTGGCACCGGCTGCTCTCTCTATACTGTCTCCCATGACCTTCATGCCATAGAGAAAGAGTCCCAAGCCGCCCATCATGGGTAAAATGATAACCGCTCCCAATTCAACCTCCGTATAAACCGAAATACTCCCGGCCCTTAAGCATATCTCTGTGCATGGTCTGCTTTAATTCCTCCATGCTGTCAAACTTCCTCTCGCTTCTTAAAAAATGGATGAGATCCACCCTTAAATTCTCTCCGTACAGGTCATCACTGAAATCATAGAGAAAAGTCTCCGCATTGACTTTTCCCTTATCCTGTACCGTAGGCTTGATCCCTATATTTGTAATGCTCTTAATCTTTTCGGACCCAAATGTGGTCTCCGAGAAATAAACTCCGAAGGGGGGCAGTAGCTTGGAACTCTCGGGATAGATATTGACGGTGGGCATATCCAGCACCTTTCCTCCCAGTCTCCGTCCGTGGCTCACCTTCCCCATAATGCTGTAAGGTCTTGACAAAAGTGCACTCACCATCTCCATGTCCCCGGCTTTAAGCTTATCCCGCACAAGGGAGGAGCTTACGGTTTCATCACGGAACTTTACCTTTTCAACCATACAGACTTCAAACCGTCCTTTGGATGCCTCCCTTAAAAAATCTATATTGCCCTTTCCGCCTTTTCCGAAGCTCATATCGGGTCCCGCTGCAATAAAGGCAGCATTCAGTCCTTTAACGAGGATATCTTCCACAAAATCCTCATGTGGGATGCTGACGGTATCCTCCCTTAAGGGAAACTCTAAAAGGTAATTGATCCCCCTCTCCCTGACCGCCTCTTCTCTTTCAAGATTGGTGGTGAGCATCTCAGGCTTTTCTCCGGTAAAATATGAATTAAAGGGCTTGTCAAAGGTGAATACAAGTGTCTTTAATCCCTTTTCTTCCGCATGGCTCATCATGGTATCGATAAGCCGGATATGTCCGAGATGTATTCCGTCAAATTTTCCGATGGCAAGAGCAACTTCCGGCTTTTTTTCTCCCGCGCTCCAGAAAAAATCCTCATATTCTTCTATTCCGTGAAAAACCTTCATAAGAACATTTTCTTAAGCTTTGCCTGTCCCTCTGTCACCGTATATACGGCTGCGAAGCTCCCGTTATCAAGATGTACCCGGTAATCCCCGTCAACTGTACCTTCCGGCACCCTGAAAGTATTCCCGTTCTTTAAGAGGCTTTCACTTTTCCCCCTTACAGTGAAGGAGGGAAGATATGCAAAGACTGATTCCGTATCCATAATAAATTCATCAATATCCCCTTCGGAAACATGCTGTTCCACTTCCTTAAGTGTCAGAGCATTTTCAAGGGAATATGCCGAGACCCGGGTGCGGACAAGGCTCTCCATCGCAGCTCCGGTTTTAAGTCTTTCCCCCATATCCCTTATCAGGGATCTAATGTAGGTTCCCTTTCCGCAGCGGACGGAAAAAGTAATAAAAGGGGGTTCGTAACTCTTAAGATCTATATCATATATTTCCACATGACAGGGCTTCCGCTCTATTTCCACCCCCTCGCGGGCAAGTTCATAAAGCTTCTTTCCGTTTACCTTCTTTGCGGAATACATCGGAGGTATCTGGTCATAGCCGCCGAGAAAAAACTCAAGAGCTTCTTCAACTTCAGCAAAAGAAGGTGCGGAATCAGACGTGATACTGCATTCGGACAGCACTTCCCCCGTCATATCCTCAGTGTCGGTTGTAACCCCAAGTCTTGCTTTTGCCAGGTATTCCTTTTCCTTATCCGTAAGTATCGAAACCGTCTTTGTGGCCTTGCCAAGACAAACAGGCAGGACTCCCGTGGCATCCGGATCCAGTGTTCCGGTGTGGCCTATCTTTTTCATCTTAAGGATCCCCCGGAGTACAGATACCACATCGTTACTGGTATATCCCTTTTCCTTATTGATTATAAGGATCCCGCCGGTCTCCTTATACATTGCCTTAAAGATCCTCCAGCTGCTTTTCTATCTCTGCGGAAATATTGTTTAAAATATCGTGGTAGGTACCGCTCATGGAAAAGCCCGCCGCCTTTTTATGGCCGCCGCCCCCGAATTTCTTTGCTATCTCCGCCACATTCACCCTGTCACTGGCTCTCATTGAAACCTTGTACAGATTCTGCTCATGGGAGCTCTCATACATGAATACGGCCACATCCACTCCCTTTGTCTTATAGAGCTGGTTCGCAATGCCGTCAAAATCCTTGCTGGTGGCACCGTAGAAATCCATGGTCCTGTGGTCAACTACCGAAGCTATGCAATGCCCATCCATAAAGAGTATGCTCTCCAAAACAGCCCTTCCCATGATCTGGTTCTGCACATAGGTCTTTTCGTAATAGGTCTTATTAATGATATCCGTGAAATTGAAGCCGTACTCTATGAGTTTCCCAACGATTTCCAGCGTGTGACGTGAGGTATTGGAGTACTGCAGTATTCCGGTATCATGTATTATTCCTGTATAGATGCACACAGCGATATCCCGGTCAAGAAGAGACTCATCCATCAGGTTAAAGGTAAGCTCTGATGTGGAACTGGACAGGGGATCAATATACGAATGGTTCCCGAAGCCCGTATTGCTGATATGATGGTCTATGCATGCTGTATCCTTTGCAGAAAGGAAAAACCTGCCCGCATCACCCAGCCTCTCCATATCCCCGAGATCCATGGCAATAAAGAGATCATATACCTTATCCGGCAGATCCTTACTTAATACCGTGATCTCATCAAAGCCCTTCATATAGGAATAAATATCCGCCGGCTCTTCAAGCAAAAGAGTAACATCCTTTTCGGGCCATAGCTTTTTTATGTAATTATACAAAGCGAGGGTAGAACCCACCGCATCACCATCCGGCCTGACATGGCCTGCGATACAAACGGATCCTGCCCCCTCCAAAATCTCATTAAGCTTAAACATCATCTTCTCCCCGCTTTGCCCGGCTTTCATCATCATGTCTCATCACATCATCGATCTTCTTTGACATATCGACTCCGTAGGCAATGGAACCGTCCATAACGAATTCTATTTCAGGCGTATTCCTTAAATTTACGATCCTGGCAAGTTCCCGTCTTATAAAGCCTCTGGCTGAATTAAGCCCGCAGAAGGTATCATCCCTTTCCTTCTCTCCCCCAAGCACGCTGATATACGCCTTGCAGGTTTTAAGGTCAGGGGACACTATGGTCTCCACCACCGAAGAATAGGGACTTACTCTGGGATCCTTCACGTCTCTTATAATGGAGGACAGGGCTCTCTGTACTTCACCGTTTATACGGTTATTTTTTGTAGAGTTCTTTCTCACTTATTTTCTCTCAACCTCAACCATCTTGTAGCACTCAACGGTATCCAGTTCCTTCACATCATTAAAGTCCTCGAATACCAGACCGCATTCATAACCTTCCCTGACTTCCTTTGCATCATCCTTGAATCTCTTTAAGGAAGCGAGTTTTCCTTCGTGGATCAGTTCTCCGTCCCTCATAATGCGGACCTGGCATCCTCTTTCCACGACACCGTCCGTCACATAGGATCCTGCAATATTTCCTATCTGGCTGGCCTTGAATATCTGCCTTATCTCCACATGTCCTATGATCTTTTCTTCGAATACAGGCGCCAGCATTCCCTTCATGGCAAGCTCCATATCGTCTATCGCCTGATAGATAACCTTATAGAGCCTGATATCCACTTCTTCCTGCTCTGCGCTCTGCTTAGCCATGTTATCAGCCTTGACATTAAAGCCGATGATAATGGCATTTGATGCTGAAGCAAGGATCACGTCCGACTCGCTTATGGCACCCACTCCGGAGTGGATGACCTTTAATGCCACTTCCTCATTGGAAAGCTTTAAGAGAGAGGTCTTCAGGGCTTCTACAGAACCCTGGACATCAGCCTTGATAATAACATTAAACTCCTTAAGATCTCCCTCCTTGATCTGTGAATAGAGATCGTCAAGGGACATCCTGGTCTTGGTATCACGGAGAAGCTCGTTCTTCTGCTGTGCTTTGAATGTATCAGCAAAGTTCTTTGCCTCCTTGTCGGACTCGGGTGAAACAAAGATCTCGCCTGCTTCCGGCACATCATCAAGTCCCAGTATCTCTGCGGGTGTCGAAGGTGTGGCTTCCTTTATCTTGTGTCCGTTCTCGTCAAGCATGGCTCTGACTCTGCCGTGGCATGCTCCCACTGCAACAAAGTCTCCCACATGAAGGGTACCCTTCTGTACCAGAATACTGGCAACAGGTCCTCTGCCCTTATCCAGCCTTGCCTCCAGCACAAGACCCCTGGCCTTTCTGTTGGCATTGGCTTTTAATTCCATTACATCAGCGGTTAAGAGGATCATCTCCAATAACTGGTCTATTCCCTCTCCGGTCTTGGCTGAAACAGGGACAAATACCGTGGAACCGCCCCAGTCCTCGGGGATCAGCTCATGCTCCGATAATTCCTGCTTAACCCTTTCAATATTGGCGCTGGGCTTATCGATCTTATTGACTGCTACTATTATCTCGACTCCGGCTGCCTTTGCATGGTTTATGGCTTCCTCTGTCTGGGGCATAACGCCGTCATCCGCCGCAACCACCAGCACTGCGATATCCGTAGAGCTTGCGCCCCTCATTCTCATTGCAGTGAAGGCCTCATGTCCGGGTGTATCAAGGAAGGTGATCTTCTGGCCCTGAACCTTGACCATATAAGCACCGATAGCCTGTGTAATACCGCCGGATTCCTTCTCTGTAACACGGGTAGCCCTTATCTTGTCAAGGAGCGAGGTCTTACCATGGTCAACGTGTCCCATTACGCAGACAACGGGAGGACGCTTGGTGAAGTTTGCGGTGTCCTCTTCCTCTTCCTTTAAGAGTTCCGCGATCACATCCACCTTTTTCTCATGCTCGCAGAGTATGTCAAAATCTGCCGCGATATTTTCAGCCTCTTCGTAGCTCACCTCAGAATTCAGGGTCACCACCTGTCCAGTAAGGAAGAGTTTCTTTATGATCTGTGAAGCCTGTATCTTCATGTGATCGGCGAGATCACGGATAGTTATGGTCTCCGGTATTACGATCACCTTTATTTCTTCTTCAACGGGCTTGGGAGCAGGAGCGGGTTTACGGAAGCCATGGGGATTGAATTTCTTCCCCGCCTTATCTTCCATACTGGCTTCAAGTGCCGCATCCTTTTTCCTTCTTAATTCAGACTGCCTTCTTCTGTCGGCGTCGGTTCTTCTTCCCTGTCCGCCTTTTTCCGGCTGAGCGCCCTGAGGCCCTCCTGCAAAGCCGCCCCTGCCCTGCGGGTTCTTTCCGTAGGCACCCGGCTTTTCATTTCTTCCGCCAGGGAAAGTCCTACCGCCGCTATTCCCAGCAGTACGATAATTCTGTTGAGGTACTTTTCCAGCTTTGTTGCCTTCCTGAATGCCATTTCCAACCCCTCTTCTTGCCTGGGCGGCATTATTCTGCCGCATATGCTCATAGACATTTCCGTATATCTTCCTGGGAGAAGCAGCTGCAGGTTCTGCAGGAGCTTTCTTTTCTGCCTCCTTTGGCGGCTCTTCCCTGGTCACATTCTCTGTCCTGGTCTCCAGGATCTTTACGTCATCCTCTTTTTCCTTGGGAGGGAGTTTTATTCCTTCAAATGCATCAGGGCTTGCCACCTCAGTGTGCTTAAAGGTCTTTTTTACGGCTTTTGAAGGATCCTCGATCTTTCCGCCGCTTATCTTGTATACCTGACGGCTGGTATTTGCCCGGTTTCCGCTCAGGCTGTTCCTGTTATTGGTGGCAAATATTATATGCTTTTTCTTCGGCGGAGGATTCTTTCCCGGTGCCTTCGGCTTATCTGTTGCCTTCACCTTTTCGGGAGCAGCCTCTTCCCTGGCTTCTTTTTCCTTTTTTTCTTTCTTTGCAGGAGCCTTTTCCGCCTTGCTTTCAGCTTTAGTATCTTTAGCCGGAGCTTTTTCCTTTTTCTTCTCTCCACCGGAAGAACCGAAGTTACCGCGGACCATATCCGCTTCTTCGTCACTTATCTTATTCATGTGACTTGTAACTTCCACTCCCTTGCTGTTCAGGAATTCAATGACTTCTTTATTGGAAACCTTGACTCCCTTTTCCTGTAATTCTTTTGTAAGTTTTAATATCTGAATGCTTGCCATTAACTTCCCTCCCGATCAAGCGTTTTATATGTTCATAACCCTTCCGGTTCCTGAAAAAGTTCAAGTATCTTTTTTCCAAAGCCCTGATCAGTGACTGCCGCCACGGTACGGCTTTGTTTCCCGAGGTACTTCCCCAATTCTTCCTTTGTTCCCCAGGTGATGATGGGAACCCCGTAGGATCCGCACTTGTCACAAAAGGTCTTTCTGCTTCTGTCCGAGGCTTCCGAACTGATGATCACAAGGGCAGCCTCTCCGCTCCTTATACTCTGGAGTACCGTATCTTCGCCGCTTTTAGTCCTGCCGGCCCTGGTCGCCATTCCTATCAGCGAAGCCGCTCTTTTGTCTTTCAAATTCTCTGATCTCCTCGAAGATTCTTTTCTTTATCTCCCGCTTTATACCTGCTCTGAAGGATCTTTCCAGACTGTTTTTCTTGAATGCCTTTTCTATGCAGTCTCTGTTTATACAGATGTAAGCCCCCCTGCCCTCTGCATATCCTTTCGGATCTATGGAAAGTTCCCCTTCTTTAGTCCTTACTATCCTTAATAATTTCTCTTTTTCGACAATAAGACCGCAGCAGATGCACTTTCTGCAGACTGTACTTTTACTCTTCACCGCTTTCGTCTTCTGAAGCAGCCTCATCTACGATAACTTCATCCGCAGGAGCTTCTTCTGCAGCTTCCTCATCCGTATCTCCGGCTGTTTCCTCAGAGTACTCTCCCTCTTCCTCATATTCCTCAGGACCTATATAATTTCCGTCCTCGTCATAATACTCTTCATCATA
>JAEEGL015429532.1_pt1 | contig 20944 bp, 18 predicted proteins | sample 9134231 | NCBI WGS metagenome assembly JAEEGL01 (sample SAMN16246548, study PRJNA631951) | gut metagenome | biome: gut microbiome; feature: rumen; material: fiber-attached | host: Bos | place: Iran: Karaj | collected 2018-10
CCCCTTCCCCTACTGAGGGGAAGGTGGCGCGCAGCGCCGGATGAGGTGGCAGCCGGAGTCAGCATCAGACGGACACGGAAGAACACGTTCGTACGGCCATTCCTTCCCCTACTGAGGGGAAGGTGGCGCGCAGCGCCGGATGAGGTGGTTGCAGGAGTCATCGTCAGACCGACACGGAAGAACACGTTCGTTCAGCCGCCCCTTCCGCCCCTCTCTCCGCGTCCGTGCGGCGAACACGGCGCAAAAAAACCGCCGCCCTCTCGGGCGGCGGCAGTCCGCGGGACTATCAATACTTTCCGGTCCTTTCCTCAAGCTGTATCTCAAGGTCGAACGTGTTGTTGCCCCTCTGCACGGTAACGGTGATGGTATCGCCAACCTTGTACTTGTTGATCTCCACCCTCAGCGCCGTGGAGCTCGAGATGGGGGCCTTGTTGATGGCGGTTATGATGTCGTTCTCAAGTATGCCGGCCTTGTCGGCGGGGCTGCCCTCTATTATCGACACCACCTGCGGGAAGGTGTTGTAGCTGAACATGCCGAATCCGTAGCTCACGTTCTTGGTGGAAACGCCCAGGTACGGCCTGCCGGTGACAAAGCCGTAGTCCATTATATCGCTTATGATGGGCTTGGCAAGGTCGATGGGCACCGCAAAGCCCAGGCCCTCTATGGTGGCTCCGCTGGAGGTCGTGCCGCTCTGCTTGGCGTTGACGATGCCGATGAGCGTACCGTCGGCCTTGAACAGGGCTCCGCCGGAGTTGCCGCTGTTGATGGCGGCGCTGGTCTGCAGCAGCGTCATGGACTGACCGTCTATCTCGATATCGCGGCCTATGCCCGAAATGATGCCGTCAGTCACGGTGTTCGAAAGCTCGCCCAGCGCGTTGCCTATCGCAAACACGCTGTCGCCCACGCGCAGGTTTTCGGAGGAGCCGATCGTGGCGTGGGGGAACTTGCGCCCGTCGCCCTGCAGCTTGATCACGGCAATGTCGGTAACGCTGTCGTTGCCTATAAGCTCGGCGGGGAACTCGCTTCCGTCGTTAAGGTAAACGGATATGGAGCTTGCGCCCTCCACAACGTGGTTGCAGGTGGCGATATAGCCGTCCTCGGTGATTATAACGCCGCTGCCTCTGCCGGCTACCTGGTCGCCGTAGGCGGATACCTTTATGTCTATCGACACCACGGTCTGCATGCAGTTCTCGAGTATGTCGGTGATATCCGTGCCGCTCTCGGCCTGAGTACCGCTTATGTCAAGGCCGGAGGAGGGGGAGTCAGTCTGCTGAGCGGGGACGTCGGTGGTATCAGGCGCGTCCGACGATGAGGGCGAGTCCGAAATGGCGGGAGCTTCCGTCGCCGCGGGGACGTTGGTTCGGCCGCTGCCGCCGCCGAAGATGAGGTAGGCGATGCCTGCGACGCATGCCAGCAGGAACAGCGTTATCAGCACGCAGGCGATTATTGCGCCGGCGGGCATTCTGATCCTTTTACTTTCCATTTTTATCTCCTTTCAACGTAACTGCCGGGCGCCGGCCATGTCGGGCCCTTGCCCATAGCAGGAGTTTACGGTAACATTATAGCCAAAAAAAAAGCATTTGCAATCCCTTGTTGTGTGAAACTTTCGGACAATCTTTTATCAAGTCCGCGCAAAACTTGACGCAGGTGTCATTTCGTTGACCTAATATGTCAAGGTGATGAATCGGTTGCAAGCGGATGAAAAAAGCGGTATAATATAAAAAACGATAAACGGAGGCGTATATATGGCGTCAAACCAGCTCATCCTGATCTCCGACGATCAGCGTATAATACACGAAACGCTCGAGGCCTATCTCACGAACGAGGGCTTCGAATGTATCTCGGCCTTTGACGGCGAGGAAGCGATAAGCCTTTTCAACAGCCGCAAGCCCGACCTTATAATACTCGACATAATGATGCCCAAGAAAAACGGCATGGACGTCTGCCGCGAGATACGCGCCGTCAGCCACGTTCCCATCATAATGCTCACCGCCAAGTCCGAGGAGATAGACCGCGTGCTCGGTCTGGAGCTCGGGGCCGACGACTATATCGTCAAGCCCTTCTCCGCGCGCGAGGTGGTGGCAAGGGTAAAGGCCGTGCTGCGCCGCTTCAGCCGTCAGCAGGAGGAGCCCACGCAGGTGATACGCTACGGCGGGCTGGAGATAAACATCAACAACTACGACGTGCGTCTTGACGGCGAGCGCCTGCCGCTGACCCCCAAAGAGGTGGAGATATTCCAGCTTCTGGCGTCGCATCCCGGCAAGGTCTATTCAAGGGAAAAGATACTGTCCCTCGTCTGGGGGTACGACTATTTCGGCGATACGAGGGCGGTCGATACCCAGATAAAGCGCATCCGCCAAAAGCTCCCCGGCGAGGAGATAGGCTGGGCCATCAAGACCGTGTACGGCGTTGGCTACAGGTTCGAGGTCTATAACGGTGAAGAAGAGCCTCAGCGGTAAAAAACCCCATAAGGCGGGCATGCTCACCTCCATACTGATAATCGTCATGTCGGCGCTGGTGGTGAGTATTTCGCTTACCGTTATACTGTTCTCGCTGCTCGGCAAGGTGGTTTACGGACAGGTCATCGCCAACAGCATGCGCCCGCAGGCGCGCGTGCTTGCAGACGCCTCGGCGGAGCTCCTGACGGGCGCTCTCACCGAGGACAGCTTCAAGTTCATGATGCGCTCCAGCGAGACCACGCTCGTGATACTCAATGAAAAGGGCGAGCTCGCCGCTTTCTCCGAGCCGCGCATGGACTCGGGCTCGGGGCCGAGCCTGCCGCAGCCTGTCGGCTCGGAGCAGCCCGAGGGCGGCTCTCCGGGCGAAGGCGGCAGGCCGCCGGAGCCCGACCAGAAGGACGGCAAAAAGAACGGCGACCGTCTGCGCACCTACGTCGAGCATTGCAGGAGCGTGCTTGACAAGGCGGTAGACGCCGCGCCCTATTCCGAATACACCGAGTACCCGCAGAGCCTCGGCGTTATTGTCGCGCTTCCCGTCACCGACGAAAGCGGCGCGGTGCTGGGCGCCGTGTTCCTCATAAAGCCGGTCAACGATATTGCGGAGACCTCCAAAAGCGTCATGATAGTGCTTGTCATGGCGTCGCTTGCGGTGGCCCTGCTTATGATACTTCCCATCTATTTTATATCCCGCTGGCTCAGCGACCCGGTCAAAAAGCTCAATTCGGCGGCAGCGGGCTTTGCAAATGGCGATATGACAAGCCGCGTCGTCCCCGACGGCCCGCGTGAGATAGGGCTTCTGGGCGAGTCCTTCAACGAGCTTGCGGACAATCTCGAGCGCAATATAAGCGACCTCACGCTTGAGCGCAACCGTCTGCGCGCGGTGCTCGATGGCCTCAGCGAGGGGCTCATAGCGTTTGACACGCAGGGCCGCGTCGTCAATTGGAACTCCTCCGCCGCGCTGCTTTTGGGCGGCGAGCCGAACAACGACCCATCTCAGCTTCCCGCCTTCGGCGACGTACGCGCCGCGGTGGACACGGTGTTTGAAACGGGCGCAAGCTGTATCGACGCCACAAAGAGCGGCGAACGCGTTATACGCATCAGCGCCGCCCCCGTATACCGCGAGCACGGGCAGTCCGAGGGCGCGATAGTGCTGCTAATGGACATGACCGAGGCCGAAAGGCTGGAGCAGACCCGCCGCGACTACGTTGCAAACGTAAGCCATGAGCTGAGGACCCCGCTCGCCTCCATACGCGGCATTGCCGATATGCTGAACGACGGCCTCGTCAAAAACGATGATGACAAGCGCCGCTATTACGGCTACATATTAAAGGAGAGCATAAGGCTTTCCACCCTCATAAACGACCTGCTTGAGCTGTCGCGCCTGCAAAGCGGCGGCGTTGAGCCGGAGGTCCGCAAGGCGGAGCTTTACGAGCTTGTCGCCGACGTCGCCTACCGAACAGAGGACAGGGCTTCGGAGCGCGGCATGAGCATACGCATGGACGTCCCCGAGGGAAGGTACTTCGCCCTCACAAACCCCGACAGGGTGGAGCAGGTTTTGATCTCGCTCTTCGACAACGCCGTCAAGCACGGTTCGGAGGGCGGATACATCCGCGTCTCGATCGGCGAGCAGGATGATAAATGGCTCGTCTCGGTGGAAAACCCCGCCGACGTGCGCGAAAGCGATCTGGATCATATCTTCGAGCGCTTCTACAAGGCGGACGTCGCGCACTCGGGCGAGGGCACCGGGCTCGGTCTTGCCATCGCAGAGGAGATACTGCGCGTCATGGGCGAGAGCATCCGCGTAAACTACGAGCAGGGGGTCATCAAGTTCACGTTCACCGTGAGCAAGTTTGAAAAATGAACTGTTTCGACTGCCCCTTAATCTGCGGCGCCGACAGGCAGGCGGGGGAGACCGGCGCCTGCGGAGCGGGCAAATACGCCCTCGTCACAAGGGCCGCAAGGCATTATTATGAGGAGCCGCCCATTTCCGGCACGCGCGGCAGCGGCGCCGTGTTCTTTGCGGGCTGCAACCTGCGCTGCGTTTTCTGTCAGAACTACGGCATTTCGCGCCCCTCGGCAAATATCCCCGGCCGCCTTGCGGACGAGGAGGGCCTGGCCCGCATCATGCTGTCGCTGCAAAGCGTCGGCGCGCAGAACATCAATCTCGTCACTCCCGCGCCCCATCTGCGGCTCATCGCCGGGGCTATACCCCTCGCGCGCGAAATGGGGCTTAAGCTGCCCATCGTCTACAACACCAACGGCTATGAAAAGCCGGAGTCCCTGCGCCTGCTCGACGGACTTATAGACGTATATCTGCCCGATTACAAGTACGTTACTCCCGCGCTTGCCCAAAGGTTCAGCGGCGCCGCCGATTATCCGGAGTACGCGCTCGCCTCCATCACCGAAATGTACAGACAGGTGGGCGAGCTTCAGACAGACTTGGACGGCGCGGCAAAGCGCGGGCTCATAATACGGCATCTCGTGCTGCCCTGCGCCGTGGATGAGACCCGCCGCGTGCTCGATTCGGTGGCGGAGCATTTCCCCAGGACCGTGCATCTGTCGCTGATGAGTCAGTACACCCCGATACCCGGCATGCAAAAGCCCCTTGACAGGCGGCTGACAAGGGGCGAGTACCGCCGCGCGGTGGAAAAGTGCATCGCGCTCGGGTTTGAAAACGTGTTCATTCAACGGCTGTCAAGCGCCGACGCGGGCTATACGCCGGAGTTCGACGGGTACTTCGAGTGACTCAGGCCGCCTCCATCCGCGCGACTATCACCGTCATGTCGTCGGAAGCGCCGTGCTTCGCGGCCTCGTCTATAAGGGCCTTTGCCGCAAGCTCCGCGTCGCATTCGCCCGTTACGCACCGGCTCAGTGCGCTTTCAAGCTCCGCTCCCAGCGCGTCCGACGCGCCGTCAGTCATCAGCACCACCGTATCACCCGCATAAAGCTCAAATTCGCCCGACGCGCTTCGGGCGTTTTCTATTATGCCCACGGGCAGCCCCTCGGCGTAAAGCGATATGAGCTCGTCCCCGCGCAAAACAAAGCCCGGCGGCGCGCCGTGCTTCGATACGCCCGCCGTGCCCGCCTCAAGGTCTATCAGCATCACGTCCAGAGTCGCGTACATATCGCCCCCGCCGCGGCGCGTCAACAGGTCGTTCGTCAGCCCGGCGGCCTCCTCCACGCCGAATCCCACCGAAAGCAGGTCGGAAATGAGCGCAAGCGCAGAGCGGCTTTCGCCGGCGGCCTCGCGCCCGGAGCCCATACCGTCGGACAGCGCCAACAGGAGCTTGCCCCCGCTGCGGCGCATCAGCGAGCTGTCTCCGCAGGCGGAGCTTCCGTCGCGCGTTGCGCTCGCTCTGCCGCACATGGGCTTCAGCCGCTCGCGCCGGGGCTTGGGCTTCAGAAGCGCCCGACGAAGCGTGTCCGAAATACAGCCGAGCATCCGTCCTTCGCGCCCGCCGCTCACCCGCGCAAGCTCCGAAAGCACGTCCGCAAGCTCCGCCACCTTTAATTGCAGCGTGCCGTATCCGCGCCCAGATAAGTCCGCCTGCGCCCCGCGCATGTACAGCCTTTGCGGAGTCAGCGCGAATAAAGCTGATGACAGCGCAAGCTCCGCGTAATTCAGCAGGTACAGCCCCTTTACAAACGCCGCAAAGCATACGCCCGTCAGCACGAACCCCGCAAGGCAGGCCCATTTCCCAAGCGACCTCAGCGACGCGCCCACAAGCGTCATCGCCGAAAGCACCGCTATAAAGCGCATGTCCCCGCCGCAGGCAAGCACACGCCCGGCCGCGACCGTCACGGCGCAGGCCACCGCGGGCGCTCCCAAACGGTACGCCGCGAAAAGAGCGCACGCCCCCGCAAACAGCATGGCGGGGCTGACCCCTGCAATATTGAAGTTTTGCATGGCAAGCGCCGCAAGCCCCGCCGCGGCGGACACGGTCAAAAGCTCGGTGTCGTTGGCGTTCCTCCCGCCCAAAAGCGAGGCGAACGACCGCATCCCGCTGCCCAGCACCACCGCCGCCGTCACCGATACAGCCGCAGAACCCAGGGCGAGCGCCGCCCGCATGTGAAACGCCGCGCTGACCGGCAAAAAAAGCAGACACTCTGCGGCAAACGCCGCAAGCAGGCGGTAGAGCCGCATAATGCTGCCCTGCCTGTTTATAAGACAGATCGCGCCGCCCAGCCCCGCGCAGACTATCGCGTACTGCGGATAGCCTCCCAAAAGACAGCCCGCCGCAGCGCCCGCCGCCGCAAAAGAGGGGTCAAGCCCCGCGTACCACGCCGCCATGACCGCCGCCGCACCAAAGGGCGCAAGCCCCTCAAAGGGCGCGTATGAGCCCAAAAGCGCCGAAAACGCCGCAAGCGCAAGCCCGGGCAAAAGCATGCCCGTCTGCCGTGTTCGCGCCCGGCTGCCGCCGTCCCCGGCGAAAGAGAACATTTCACGAATCAGCTTTTCCATCGCACAGCCCCCAGGTCTTTCGTATGCCCATAATATAGGCTAAAAACCCGCCCGGGCAGGGTCGCTCCGGCGGCGTGAAAAACCGCAAAAAAGCGCACGCCGCGGCTTTTTGCGTAAAAAAACGCCCCGTCCGGTAAAGGACGAGGCAGCAGCCGTATTGACTTTTCAGGTGTTTCAAGCCGTGCACCCACCCTTCGACAGAAAGATCCCCGAGCGGTATCCCGACAGGCGGCTCCCGTCAGGCTGACCCGCGGCACACCGGGCGTTCCGCTTAATGCTGCTTCCGTCAGGACCTGACATGGTTCACAGTGCCCGATTGCACAGGACCCGACGATCAACGCTCCTTATCGGTTCCGGCCTCGCAAATCTCTGCCTCGGGGTGGGAATTAGACCCTGCTGAGGCGGATTGCAGGAATAGGGCACCGCCAGCTCCCCGTTTAGCACGGCAAAAGGTATTATACATCAACCTCGGCGCAAAAGCAAGCTTTTTTTATGCGCGCGATCTCCTGACCATTGCTCCCGCTGCGGCAAGCAGCAGCCCCTCCGCCGCAAGCAGCGCGGCAAAGGCCCACTCGCCCGAGGCGGCCAGTACGAACTGGCCCTGCGGGGTGAATCTTGATATCAGCGAAAGCGCGGGGGAGAGCGTAAGGTCCGCAAAGCAGCCGCCGACAAGGCTTGTGATAAGCGCGGCAAACGGCGCGATAACGTCCATTCTGAGTCCCCCCTTAAGCGACGAAAGCAGACAGCACACGCCGGAGAGCAGCAGGCTGTACCCCAAAAGCCCCACCGCAAGGGCAGGCGTCCTCTCCCGGGCGAAGGCAAAAGCCAGTGCCGAGAACGCCAACGCAGTGATAAAAGGCGCGGCGGCGTCCGAAAGGAACGCGAGCCATGCCCCGCCGGGCGCCGCGCGAAGCCTGTCCCCCACAAGGCGAGGGGCCCTCCCAGCAAGCCCGCGTGAGAGCGTAAGCATCACCAGCATCAGCGCAAGCGCCGCAAACCCCGCAAAGCCCGCAAACCCCTGCCCGAACAGGGCGCGGTTGACGGGATAAGCGCCGGAGCCGCCCAATTCGGTAAACTCGCAGACCGAGGACGGCGTGAATTCGTCGGCGTACGCCTGAAGCTCATCCGGGTCGAACCCGTCCCGCGCAAGGCGTTCGCGCGCACGCGCCTCGGCCCTGTGGGCAAGCAGCCGCCCAAGCACCGTTTCGCGTATCAGCCCCGCCGATACCGACCCCGGCGCGCTTTCAAGCGAGATGAGCTCCGCGGGGGAATCGCCGGCGATCCGCGCGGAATAGTCGGGCAAAACGGTGAGCCGCGCCTCGCATTCGCCGCGGATGAGCGCCTCCTTCGCATCCTCCTCCGAGGCATAAACCAGCACGGTAAAGCCCTCCTCCGAGGATAGCTTCTCTATCAGTCCCGCAGAGGCCCCGTCCCCGCATTTATCGCATACTGCAATGCGCAGTGAGTCGGGCGCCTCGGCTCCGCTCATGGCGGAGGCGCAGTAAAAGCACAGCGAAAGCGCAAGGATCGCTGCGGGCAGCAGCCAAAGCCTGCCTCCGAACATCAGCCGTATCTTCTTTAAGCTCAATAAAAACAGCCTTTTCATGCGCGCCTCCCCGACCTTATAACAACGAGCGACGCCGCAAAGAGCAGGACCGCTGCCAAAACCACGGGCGCAAGCAGCGAAACAACATGCGCGCTGCCCATCCCCGCGTAAGCGTACTGCATACTGCGGGTAAGCACCTGCGGCAGCATAAAGCGCGAAACGGGCCTCAGTACAGCGGGCGCAAGCTCCGCCGGGTAAAACGCGCCGCCTGCCGTCAGCGCCGCAAGCATCACGAGGCTGCCAGCAAGCTGCGCCGAGGCGGGCTTTTTAATAATCAGCCCCAACAGCAGGAAGAACGCAAAGCTCAGCATAAAGCAGGCCGCAAGCGCGGGTATCAGCGCCCACAGCCCGCCGGGGCGAAGTATCGCCAATATCAGCGCCGCGGGCAGCGCCGTTGAAACGAACGCCACCGTGAATTTTGAAAGCAGCGCCTCCGCGGCCGTGCCGCCCGTCAGCAGGAACCTGTCCATAAGCCCCGTGCCGAACTCCTCCGAAACGGAGCGCAAAAGGCAGAGCGGCATGAACATGACCGTCATCGAAAGCATCCCCGCCGCAAAGAACAGCCGCTTGGAGTCGTACTCGCGCCCGTACAGCGACGAAAGCCCCATATAGTCCAGGCGGCTCAGCGCGTCGTCGGCGGCGGCCTGCGAATAATTGCGGTAGACCTCCTGCATCTCTTCGCCGTCAAGCTCGCCAAAGCGCACACGCGCCTCGGCGTAGGCGGCGCGCTGATTCTCCTCCAGGATTCCTATTATGCTCGTCAGCACGGTCTTGACCATAACGGCCTCGGTGGGCATATCGGGGTTCAGCGCCACCTTCACGTTCGTGTCGCGCATATCGTAAAGGTCATAGAAAAAGTCGCGCGGTATAGTGATCACCGCCGCGCAGCCCGCCTTTTTAAGCTCCTCGTCGGTCTCGCCCGAGGCGCGTATCACGGGTTTGAAAATGCCGACGTGATCGAGCTGAGCCGTCAGCACGCGGCTCATCACGGTGGAGTCCTCGTCGCGCACGGCTATGGCAAATTCGGGCATCGAAGCGCCCTTGGAAAACGTGCCGAGCCCCAACAGCATTATGAGCGTCAGCGCCGCGGGCAGCGCCAACAGCAGGAGCGACTTCAAGCCTCCCCCCGTCAGCAGCCGCAGATCCTTTTTAAGGCAGGCGATGAACCTCATTTGAGCCTTCCCCCTTCAAGGGTCAATACGCGCCCGCACACGGACGAAACGTCCCCGCTGATATGCGATATCAGCACCACCGCCGTGCCGCCCTCGCGCAGCCTTGAAACGGCGTTCAGCATCGCGCGCACGGACTCCGCGTCCGCGCCGACGGTGGGCTCGTCCAACAGCAGCAGCTTCGGGTTTGTCACAAGCCCCGCCGCCATGTTAAGGCGCCGCTTCATGCCGCCGGAGTAGGTCTCCACCCTTTTATTGGCCTTGGCCTCAAGCCCCGCAAGCCTTAAAAGATAGTCCACGCGTGCCTTTTTGCTCTTGCCCGAAAGCCCGTAAGCCTCCGCGAAAAACTCAAGGTTCTGCCTACCGGTAAGCTCCGGGTACAGCGCCGCCTCCTGCGGAACGTACGCGATCGCGCCTGAAAGCGGCACAAGCTCGCGCCGCGTGCCGGAGGTGGGCTTTATCACCCCCGCGATAATGCCTATCAGCGTGGATTTTCCCGCGCCGTTCGGCCCGACGAGCCCCAGCGCCTCCCCTGCGTGAAGGTCGAGGCTTATCCCGTCAAGCACGCGCTCGCGCCCGCGCACCATTACGACGTTTTCAAGTGAAAGTACGGTTTCGTTCATATCATAAAAGGCGGGGCCGACCGATCGCGCGGCCGGCCCCAAGTCGGAAGTGTACTGAATTACCTCAGCTGAACAGGAACAGCTTGCCCAAAGTCCCCGTAAGGTTCTGCAGCATACCGCTGAATATGCCGCCGATCTCCTCAAGGCTCTTGTCCGAAACGTCGGTGGGGGAGACGGAGGGCGCTTCGACCTCGCCGCCCTCGGTCACGCGGGCCGTCAGCTCGACCTTGGTCACGTCGCCAAGCTCGCTCTCGTCGCCCGGAGTGTAGGTTATCCTGTGTACCATGGCGTCGCCCTCGGCCTCGGAGTCGATAACGATGCTCATCCCGCCGTCCGCCATGCGCAGATTTATCCTGCCGGCGTGGGTGCCGAGCGCGGACTTTTGCGTCAGATCGAGCGCGATCCCGCATACCGCGAGATCCTCGCCGTTCGACTTCACGATCATGGTCCCGTCAAGCGCGGAGTCGGTCTTTGAAACGTCGTACTGCACGGAATCCGTGTATTCCTCGCCGCCGTAGCGCGTCACGTTCTCGATATAGGTGCGGTCAAAGGTCTTGCCGCCCGTCGCCATGGACTTGAGCGTGTCAATGGAAACGCGGGCCTCGTCGGTGATAAAGCGATGGGATACCAGCTCGTTCCCGTCCGCAAGCACCTCAAGCTTAAAGTGCGCGTCCGCAAGCTCCTTCGACAGGCTTTCGGCATTGGCGCGCAGGTATTCGGGCAGGCTTTGGGGCGTTTTGCCGCCGTCCTCCTCGCCGCCCTCAATCTCGCGCTGGCTCAGGAACATCTCATATACGGGCGCAAGCCTTTCGGCCAGGTAACAGCCCTCGCGGCCCAGCATATCGGCGGCGGCGTTTATCGCCCTTTCGATATCCTCCGCGGTGGGGGTCACGGTGTAGCGGTCAAAAGTGCCGTCCCAGGTCCCGCCGAAGAGCTTATCGGCGGCCTTGCGCTCAACCTCGGTGTTCTCGCGGGTGGAGGCCTTGGCAAGCGCCGCCAGCAGCTCCATCACCTCGCGGCGGGTCTTCTGCTCGTCCAGGGGCTCGAGCTTCATCCCGCCCGCCGCCGATGCGTCAAACTCTTCGCTCTGCTCGGCAAGCTTTTCGGCAAGCGCCTGTATGCCTATCGTATAGTAGTTCTCGTCAAGCTGGGGCACATACAGCCCAAGCGTATCGTCGGTGCGGGTCACGGTCGCGTCAAGCAGGGGATTGCCCTTGAACTCAACGCCGAGCCGCGCATTCGCGCCGTCCACGTCTACGCCCACCTTCACCTGGCCGAGCAGGGAGGATATCACGTTCGTCTGGCTGAAGAACCCCGCAAGCCCGCTTGCCGAGGACTCGACCCCGGCGGTCAGGTCGATATGCGCTTTCACGTCCTCATGCGCGCGCACCTTATCCTGCGCGTCGAATGCGTCGTCAAGGGTGCGCTCCACCAGCGCCTTCTCGGCAAGGCCAAGCTTGAGCCTCGAGGGAGGCAGCAGCTTTTCGTACGCGCCGGTAAAGTACAGCGCCGCGCACGCGCCGAGTATCAGCGCCAGAACAAGGGCGATGATAAGCCCCGCTTTGGACTTGCGCTTTTTGGGCGCGGCCTCGGAGGCCTTCCCGCCGTCCGCAGGTCGTATGCCGTCCGAAGGTCGTATGCCGTCCGCAGGACTGCCGTCCGCAGGACCCGCAGACCCGCCGTCCGCAGGACTGCCGTCCGCAGGACCAGAGGGGTATTTCTCCCCGCAAACGGGGCAGAACAGAGCGGCATCCTCAAGGGGCTCGCCGCAGTTGGGGCAATATTTCATAGACTCTACCTCCTTTTATGGGTTTACAACAGCATATTAATGCAAGCCCCGCCGCTTGTCAATAAACGGCCCGCAACTTTTACCGGGATTTTACATACCCTTCGCGCTGCGGGCGTTTTTCGCCTTCACGCCTCAAAAACACTCCTGCGGGGCGTGAAAGACCGCGGCGCGCTTTACGCGCTTTTTACATCCGCTTTTCCAAGCCCGCTGTTGAAAAACGCCCGTCCCCGTGGTATAATATTTCCATGGAAGATATGATAAAAACCAAACCCGAACGGGGCCGCGCGCTGCGCGGGGTGCTTACCGCGCTGATACTCGCCGCCTCGCTCGCCGCATTCGTTTACTGGGGCTTTACCGAAAAGGGCCTCACCATACCCGGCGCGGCGGTGGCCGCGGTGACGCTCTGCCTGTTTGCGCTCGGTCTTGTGCTGTGCCTGCCCGGCGCTTTCCGCTTTTTCTCGGGCGAGCAGCCCGTCGTCCGCTCAGCCGCCTCGGGCGACCGTTCGGGCACAAGGCGCCGCCTGCATCCCGTGGTCGGGGTCATGCTCACACTGCTTGCCGCAAGGGTCATACTCATCGCGGTCGCATACGTTTTCGGGCGCATTTTCTCCGACGTGCACGGTTCGGTGTTCTCGTCGCTTAAGGATATATGGCTAAAGCTCGACACCGACGCTCCGCACTATTTCTCCATCGCGGAGAACGGCTACGTCACCTCCGGCGACGATATGTATTCGCTGGTGTTCCTGCCGCTGTTCCCCGCGCTGATACGCGCGTTCAACCTCGTCTTCAACGACAGCTTTACCTCCGCCTTCGTTATTAATACGATCTGCTCCTGCGGGGCCGCCGCAGTACTTTATGAGCTGGCCCTTGTGGACGTCGGCAGGCGCACGGCGCGCCTTGCGGTGGTGTTCGCGTTTGCGCTGCCCGCCGCCATATTCTACGCCGCGCCCATGAGCGAGGCGCTGTTCCTGCTCCTGACGGCCTCTGCCATGCTGGCTTTAAGGCGCGAGCGGTTCCTGCTTGCGGGGCTCCTGGGCGGTCTTGCGGCTTTCACGCGGTCGCCCGGTATAATACTCATCGTTCCCTATGCCGCAGAGGCCGCGGCCTGCGCCGTGCGCAAAAGGCGCGCGGGCGGTACGGGAGCGTGGTTCTGGGTGAGCATCGTACTCGGCGCACTGCTGCTCCTCTCGGGCAGCTTCGGGTACCTGCTCATAAACAGGCTCGTATTCGGCGACTGGTTCAAATTCGTCGAGTTCCAAAGGGAGATCTGGTATCAGCAGCCTGCGTTCTTCTTTGACACCGCCGCTCTGCAGACCGATATGTTCTTCAGCACGGTGGGCGCCGCCAATGACGAGGCGCTGGGTCTGTGGCTGCCAAACCTGCTCTATATCGGCGGAGCGCTGCTGGTGTTCACGCTGTCGGCAAGGACGCTGCGCACCTCTTACGTGCTGTATTTTGCCGCATACTTCGCGGTGGTATGCGGGGCTTCCTGGCTGCTTTCCGCGCCGCGCTACCTCACGGCGCTCGTCGCTCTGCCGCTCGCGCTCGCGCATCTGTGCGACAGCCGCGACGACGGAGTGGCGCTTGGCCGCGCCCGCGCAAAGGCGGCGATAGCCGTGTCGCTGCTGCTTTTGGGGCAGGTCGCCTATATTATTATGTACACTGCGGATTACTGCATATACTGATACTGTCTTACGTTTCGGCTTTGCGCCGGGAAAGGATGAATTCGTATGCTGCTTTTTAACATGGCGCTGTTAAGCTATCCCTACGCCTCAAACGCCTCCGGGATGATGCCGAGCCGCTATACGCTGCTGCTGCTTGCCGCGCTCGGCGTAATGGTGCTGGGCATGGTCGCACAGGTAGGCGTGCAGAACACGTTCAGCAAATACTCCCAGGTACGCGCCTCGTCGGGCTTGACCGCGGCGCAGATCGCGCAGGAGCTTTTGCGCAATAACGGCAGCTCGGTGGCCGTTCGCCCCACGGGCGGCAATCTGACCGACAACTATAACCCCAAGGCGGGGTGCGTGTCGCTCAGCCAATCGGTCTACTCGTCAACGAGCGTCGCCGCGATCGCCGTCGCCGCGCACGAATGCGGGCACGTTATGCAGTACCAAAACGGCTACGGCCCCATAAAGCTGCGCAACGCGCTGCTGCCCGCCGCAAACTTCGGATCCAGGTTCTCGTACCTGCTGGTCATACTCGGATTGTTCATCGGCTCGTTCGGCTATACCGTCAGCATGATTGGCGTGGTGCTGTTCGGCGCGGTGCTGCTGTTTCAGCTTCTGACCCTGCCGATAGAGCTTGACGCCTCAAGGCGCGCCCTCGATATGCTGAACTCGGGCGGCTATATCAGCATCGGCGAGGAGGAGACCGCCGCAAAAAAGGTGCTCCGCGCCGCCGCGTTCACCTACGTAGTTGCCGTGCTCTCCGCCGCGATCAGCTTCCTCAGGCTCCTCGCCATCGCACAGTCCAACCGCCGCCGCTGAGCTGACCTCAGCCCATTGCTCTCCGCCTGACGCGGGGAGCTTTTTTTGAATCGTGCCCGCCTCCCACGCTGGATCCCGGAAAGCATAAATGTGCCCGCCTCCCGCCGCGCCTACGCGGGCATGATCGTGCCCACCTCCCGTGCGGGCGCCCGCATACACAAAACCCCCCGAAGCAGCTTCGGGGGGTTTTGACTGTCGATGGTTTAGCTTCCGAATATCCTGTATGCGCAGTAGAAGGTCTGCCTCCAGTAATTCGTGTTGTAGGTGCGGTACACTACCATGCCCTCGTTGGAGGAGGCGTCCACCATGTATCCGCCGCCTACCGCAATGGCAACGTGTCCGCTGTAAGTGCCCATCTTATAGACTATGACGTCGCCGGCCTTAATGTTGGACATGGAGCCTATCCTCGGGTACCTGTTGGTGGTGCGCCATTGGTACGAAGTCATATAGCTTTGCTGTACGCCGGCCTTGTTAAGACACCAGTACACAAAGCCCGAGCAGTCGAATGCATTCGGCCCCTTTGCGCCGCGCACGTACGGGCAGCCCAGCTTGCTCTTTGCAATGCGTACAAGATTGTCTATCTTGTCCTGCGTCGAGCTTGTCGGTTTGGGCGTTGCCGTGGGCTTGGCCGTGGGCTTGGGCGTCTTTGTGGGCTTGGGCGTCTTTGTGGGCTTGGCAGTGGGCTTCGGCGTGGTCCCGGGCCTGGGAGTCCTCGTGGGCTTGGGGGTCTTCGTGGGCTTGGGAGTGGGCGTGGGCTTGGGAGTGGGCGTAGGCGTGGGCGTTGCGGAGGCGGGCATATCGGCCCTCTTCGCGTCGTCCGAGAACAGCTTTTCAAGCGTCTCCTTTGCAACCTTGCCGTCAACGGTCAGCTTGTTGTTCTTCTGGAACAGCCTTACCGCGTTCTCCGTGACCTCGCCGAAATAGCCCGTTATCTCCCTGCGGAGCATGTAATTGAGCTTATACAGGCGGGTCTGTATCCTCTCCACGTCGTCGCCGCTCATGGTCAGCTCAAGCTTGTTGTACTTGGCGTCGTCGCTCATCAGCGCGATCCTCGTGGCGGGGCCAATATGCCCGTCCACGATTATGTCGTTCCTGCCCTGGAAGCGCTTTACGGCGTTAACGGTGTCCTTGCCGTACTTGCCGTCGGGCTTGGTGGAAAGATAACCCAGATCAAACAGCTTGTTCTGGTACTGTTCAACGTCCTCGCCCGTGGAGCCCATGTAAAGGGAGTTGGGGACGGCGTCCTCAAAATAGAGGGCCTCCTTGGTCTGGGAGCCTATCATGCCGTCCACTTCCAGATGGTTCTTTTCCTGGAAGTCCTTTACGGCGTCCTCCATGGGCTGATCGAACTTATCGTCCACTACCTCTTTAAGGTAGTCGAGCTCGTAAAGACGGTCCTTCATCGCGGCGATATCCGTGCCCTCGTCGCCCAGGCTTGCCATGTACAGCCTTGCGGAATTCGACATCAGCAGCGAATAGTCCGATTGGCTTATCTCACCGGTCACCTCAAGCCCGTTCCTGCGCTGGAAGGCCTTTGTCGCCTCCACCGTAATGGGGCCGAAAACGTTGGTGGGTTCATCGTAGTCCATATAGTTCAGCTCCATATAGCGCTGCTGAATGTCTATGACCACGTCGTTCTTGTCGCCCTTTGTCAAATGCAGGGGGACGGGGGTGGGAGTGGGTTCCGGCGTCGCGGTGGGAACGGGAGTCGCAGTGGGCGTCGGAGTGGGTACCGGTGAGGGAACAAGTACGGTATCCTCGGTGGGGGCGGGATCCGTTTTATGTGCATCATCCGACAGCTTCGGAATGAAAACGCAGGCAAGCACTATCGCCGCAATAAGGCCGCCGGCGCCCAGCATGAAGGGCAGCAGATGCCGCTTAACGTATTTGAACGCCGTTGAAAGCCTGCAAGAGATACCGTCGAAAAGGTCCCCAAAGAAGGCTTTCAGCCTTTCGGTGAACTTCAAGCGTATCACCTCCAATCAAAAAAGTTACGGTCATTATACCACATCCGGCTGAAAAAGTGAATTAAAATATTAAAAAAACAGCCCTTGGCGGGCTGCCTCGGTCAAGTTTTTACCGAATATTCATAATTCAAATGACGCGCTGTCTGCGAAAACGCCGTGTTTGCGCCGAATTCCGGTTAACGTCGTTCACTCGCCTTCCGGTGCGTTTTCGGCCTTTTTCCGGGGATTGTTCTTGCCCTTGTGGTTGTATTTGGCCTGCGCGTCCTGCATGCGCCCCGCAACGATAAGCTCCACAGCGGAAGCGGCGTCTTCAAGCGCAGAGGCCACGAGCGGCCTCTCCTCCTCCGAAAACGGCCCCAGAACGTGCCCTATCATACCGTGCTCGGCGCCGCCTATACCCACCCGCACGCGGGGGAAGTCGTCAAACCCAAGCTGGTACACTATGCTCTTCATGCCGTTGTGCGTGCCTGCGGAGCCCTTTTCGCGCATGCGCAGTGTGCCCACGGGTATGTCGGCGTCGTCGTACACCACGATAATGTGGCTGTGCTCCGCCTTGTACCAGTTCAAAAGGTCGCGCACGGCAAAGCCGGAATTGTTCATAAAGGTCTCCGGCTTGGCTAAAACCACCCTTTCGGAGCCTATGCGCCCCTCGCCGAAGACCGACCTGAAATTGTGCCGGCGGATATCTATCCCGTGCCTCTCCGCCAGCACGTCAAGCGCCATATAGCCCGCGTTGTGGCGGGTGCCGGCATACTCCCTTCCGGGGTTGCCCAGGCCGACAATAACAAACATACCTTCGTACTCTTCGGGGGTGAAGCGCACCTCACCGCCGTCCTTCTTGAAAAGATCCCTGATGGCGTTAAAAAGCTTCATAATAAAATTCGGACGGGCGTACGATTCGTTCGGCCGCCCGTCCGATAAGTTCAAATCAGCCGAGGTACTCCTTGGGCTGCTCCTCGCCGGAGAGCACGCGCACCGCGCCTGCCGCCAGCGCGGACAGCTCGCCCTCGCCGGGGTACACGAACACGGGCGCTATAAACGCGGAGTGCTCCTTAAGATAATCGGAGAGCAGCTTGCTGTACGCCATGCCGCCGGTGATGATGACCGCGGTCACCTCGCCGCAGAGCACCGCCGCCATAGCGCCGATGTTCTTGGCGATATTGTAGGCCATCGCCTCGTAAACGAGCTTCGCGTGCTCGTCGCCGGCCTCGATCATCTTCTCCACGTCTATCGCGGAGTTGGTGTTGAAGTGCGCCATGAGGCCGCCGCGGCCGGCGATCAGCTTGTTGATCTCCTCACGGGTGTAGCCGCCGTCGTAGATGAGGTCGGCGAGCTGCTTTGCGGGGAGAGCGCCGAAGCGCTCGGGGGTGAAGGGGCCTTCGCCCTCCATGGCGTCGGTGACGTCGACGATGACGCCCTTCCTGTGCGCGGCAACGGAGATACCGCCGCCCAGGTGGGCCACGACGAAGTTCTGCTCCTCGTACTTCATGCCGTTCAGCCTGCAGTGATAGCGGCACACGGACTTCTGGTTGAGGCAGTGGAATATGCAGCCGCGGCGGATCTGGGGAAGACCGGTCACGGCGGCGACCTCGTCGCGCTCGTCAACGGTTACGGGATCGACTATAAAGCTGGGCTTGCCGAACCTGTCGCCGTACGCCCTTGCGATAACGCCGCCGAGCATGGAGGCGTGACGCTGTGCGCTGGGCAGGTTTTTAAGGTCGTCCAAAAGCTTTTCGCCAATGGTGTAAACGCCGCTCTTCAGCGGACGGACTATGCCGCCGCGCCCGACGAAGGCGTCCATCTCGGAGAGCTTGTAGCCGTGCTCCTCGATAAGCTGCTCGACCAGGTCCATACGCATGTCCTTCTGGTCGTGTATGGCCGCAAACTTCGAAAGCTCCTCCTGGCTGTGGCGCACGGTGCCCTCGTAAAGCATGTCGTAACCCTCGTAAACGCCCACCTTGGTGGAAGTGGACCCGGGGTTGATCGCAAGTACGCGATATTTCGGTTCCATAAACTTTTCTCCTTTCGGATAAGTATTGTTTCCAAATAATGATTATACCGCTTCCCGCACGGGTTGGCAAATATATTTGAGCCGCACGGGGGCGGGCCCCGCATCAGCCGCGCTTCTTTTCAAGGCCCTCCCTGCCGAGCCCCCTCGCATACTGAAAAATGTACTGCTGGATAATGCCGGAGTACTCCCCAAGGGCGTCCACGGCCTCGTAAAGCTCGGCCTTTTTTGCGTTGTTCCCTTCAAAGAAAAGCGCCTTCATCGCGCGGTCTATCCACACGTCTATCGGGAATGCGTCGCTGTGCTGCAGCGAAAAAAGCAGCACGCAGTCCGCCACCTTCGGTCCCACTCCCGAAAAGCTCAAAAGTTCCGCCCTCGCCTCGGCAAGGCTCATATCCCTCAGCGGCTCCAGCTCGTACCCCTCCGCGATCCGCTCCGCCGCGGCCTTTATGAACGGGGCGCGGTAGCCCGTGCCCAGAGCGCACAGCTCCTCATGCGTCAGCTCCGCGATACGCTCCGGCGACGGGAACGCATACAGCTTTTCGCCCATGAACTCGAGCGGCTCTCCGCATTTTTCGCAAAGGCGGGCGACTATGCCCGATATGCGCTTTATGTTGTTGTTCTGTGATATTATAAAGGAAATGAGCGCCTCGAACGGCTCCTGGTTGAACACCCTTATGCCGTGCGCCGCGGGGAAGCACACCGCAAGGCGGGGGTCCTTCATGACCCGCGCCTCTATTTCGGCATAGCCGCGCCCCAGATCCAGATAATGCGCCCACATCGCGGCGGAGGCGGGGGAGGCCCCGTGCACCGTGATGCTGTCGCCGTCCTGCGTCAAAAGCGCAGCCTCGCCGCGCACCACGCCGAGCTGCCCTCCCTTAAAGGCGCGCCAACGGAACGCCTGCCCGCAGGAACAGCTCTTTTCAAGGTCAAAACAATCAACTCCGCGGAACGTGACCGCGCCGTTTTCTATCTTTATGTCCATGGTTCGATTGTACCATCCTGAACGAAACTGTCAAGTCCGACCGCGTTTTTCCTTAAAATATATAGCTTTTTCCCGTATTTTGCTATTGACACCGCATCGCTTTTAGTGTAATATAGGTCGGTAAGCCGCTCCATGTCGGTTAAAAGCCGCGCTCTTTCGGGCGCGCACCGCAGCCTGGGCGAGATTTGTAAGGAGGAGTTTCCGAATGTACGCTATTATCGTTACCGGCGGTAAGCAGTACAAGGTCGAGCAGGGCGACGAGATCCTCGTTGAAAAGCTCGATGCAGAGGTTGGCGAGACTGTCAGCTTCGACGTACTGATGATGGCTGACGGCGACGCCGTTACGGTCGGCAAGCCCTATGTCGAGGGTGTTTGCGCCAAGGCAGAGGTCGTCGAGCACGGCAAGGGCAGGAAGGTTATCGTCTTCAAGTATAAGCCCAAGAAGAATATTCGCAAGAAGCAGGGCCATCGCCAGCCGTTCACCAAGGTCAAGATCCTTACCATCGGTTAAGAGGGTCACGGTATGACCACGGTTACCGTCAACTACATGTGCGGCAGGCCCGCAGGGTTCAGGGCAAAAGGCCACACGGGCTATGCGTCCTCGGGCGAGGACATAGTCTGCGCGGCGGTATCGGCCCTTACGCAGACAGCGTATCTCGGCCTTGCCGAATACGTCGGAGGCGTCACCGCAGAGCAGTCCGACGGCGAGCTTCGCGTTTCTCTCCCCCGCGAGATGACTCCGGAGGGGCAGAGGGCGGCGGAGCTGATACTTGGGACCATGCTTTTGGGGCTCGGTTCCATTGAGGAAAATTATAGTGACTATCTCAAAATCGTAAAGAAGGAGGTCAAGGCTTAATATGTTCAAATTCGATCTTCAGCTTTTTGCACATAAGAAGGGCGTAGGTTCTTCCCGCAACGGTCGTGAGAGCGAATCCAAGCGTCTGGGGCCCAAGCGTGCAGACGGTCAGTTTGTCCTCGCGGGCAACATTCTCGTCAGGCAGCGCGGTACTCACTTCCATCCCGGCACCAACGTCGGTATCGGCAAGGATGATACCCTCTTCGCCAAGGTCGACGGCGTCGTCCGCTTTGAGACGAAGCACGGCGGTTACAAGTGCGTAAGCGTCTATGAAAAGGAAGAGATCGCGTAAGCGGTAACAGCATCCACAGGGCAGCCCTAAGGGTGCATTCACTTAAGGAGAGGCAGGTTTTCGGTCGGTAAAACAACCTGAAACAGCAACAGATCCGGGGAGAATGATCCTCGGATCTGTTTTCGTTTTGACGGCCGAAAACCGCGAAGCGTCTCAAAAGAGGAGATTTTTGTGCCCATCAAGGCGAAAAGCGCAGGAATACCTGTTTTGGTCTTTCGAGCATTTTCAACGAAGAGGGGCGC
>JAEEGL016389086.1_pt1 | contig 20944 bp, 28 predicted proteins | sample 9134231 | NCBI WGS metagenome assembly JAEEGL01 (sample SAMN16246548, study PRJNA631951) | gut metagenome | biome: gut microbiome; feature: rumen; material: fiber-attached | host: Bos | place: Iran: Karaj | collected 2018-10
ACTCTTGGAGAAGTAGATGAAAAACTAAGTGTTGCTGTAGAAGAAGCTCAGGGGGAACATGATGAGCTTTGAGCTGCAATGCAATTTGTAGATTATTCAGGGGATGGTGAATAGAATATGGCACAAATGAAATTAGTTTATACTACTTCTAAAAAGATAGATTCATTAGACGTTGTAGATGGTCAAATAATATTTTGTCCAGACGACAATATAATTGCTCTTGATATGAAAAGTCAACGTTTTACTTATAAAACGATTAAGACTTTTGAAACAGATCAGGATCGTTTAAATGCGGCATTTGCTGCGCCTGGATTTTATTATGTTGATGAAACTAATATAATTTGACGGTTAACTTCAAATCGTATATGGCGTCAAGTCACGCCCACAAATGCTTCGCCAATTGTTTATGGCGAAACAAAAGAAGTATTTCCTACTCTTGGAGAAGAAGGAATACTTTATCATACTGATAATGGTATTTACAATTGAAAACCTCAATTGAATACATATAATCTAATTGCAAACGCTAATACCTGAGAGGGTATTTAGCACTCACGACGAAAGGAAGATGTAATGGCTGCTAATTTAGTTAAATTTGTATATGCTGCTAGTGCAACTCCAGAGCAAATTGCCGCGTTTGATAGTAATACTATTTACTTTATCGGTAATCCTCGTCAGATCTACAAGGGCTCTACCCTCTATGATGGTGGCGCTGCAAATGTAGCTGCTGATCTTGCTACTCTCGAGTCTTACATTGGCACCCTTCCAGTCTCCAACGAGTACGAGGATCTTATTGATTACATTGATAAGAGTATTGCCGCTGGTGACGAAACTGTAACTGGTTTAGTTACTACTCTTGAAAATAGCCTTGCTGATATTGCAACAAGTGGAGCTGCCGCAGATGCTTCTATCGTAGATGCCGCAGGTAACTTTACTGCAACTGATGTAGAAGGTGCTCTTGCTGAGCTCTATACTGCTATTGGAACCGGTGGAACCAATGCCGCAGTTACCGTTACTAAGACTGCTGGTGGAGCTAATGATACCTATGCTTATCGTTATGTCTTTAGTCAAGGTGGAACTGCTATTACTAATGGTACAATTGATATTGCTAAGGATATGGTTGCTACTGACGGTACTTTAGTACATCCTACTTCTGAAAATCCAATTACAATTGGCGGACAGCAAGTAACTTCTGGTGCTTATATCGCAATGACAATCGCTAATGGCGATACTTTCTATATTAATGTTGCTGATCTTATTGAGTACAATTCAGTTTCTAGCACCGATGAAATCACTTTAACTGATACTAACCACACAATTACTGCTACTGTTGGTGAGATTGCTGCTTCTAAGATTATTTATCAGGAAGCTCAAGGACAAACTCCTGCTAAGACAGTTGCTCAGGCTATCAATGCTTTAGAGTCTGCTGTTGGAACTGGTGGAAGTGTCGATCAGAAGATCGCTACTGCTGTTCAGGCTCTTGATGCTGATGTCGATGCTACTGCTGGTAGTGTTATTACTGGTATCACTGAAGTTGATGGTGTAATTACTGGTGTTGACGAAGTTGCTTTAACTGCTCAGAATGTTGCTTATGGTGCTTCTACTGTTAAGGCTGCTCTTGATACAATCGGAACTATTCCCGCAACTGCAACTGCTACTACTGTAGTTGATTATGTTGATGAGAAGACTGGCGCTGGTGTTGCTGCTCTTAATGCTGATGTTGATGCAACTCTTGCAGCTACCGAAACTGATACAGAAGCCGTCGCAGTCGTAAGTGGTGTTACTGAGGTTGAAGGCGTTATCACCGCTGTTGATTCTGTTGCCGCTGATAAGGCTGGAGCAGCTACTCGTGCTAAGATTGCTATTATCGGTCAGTCTGGTGACGCTGGTAGTGCCGATACCATTTATGGTGCTAAAGCGTATGCAGACGGTATCGTAGCTGGTCTTGATGCAGATCTTGATGCTACTACTGATGCAACTGTAACTGATGCTGAGAAAGTTGCTGTTGTTACTGGCGTAACTCAGGTTGATGGTGAGATTACAGCTGTTGACAGTATTGATGTTGATCTTGCCGGTGCGGCAACTCGTGCTAAGAACGCTGTAATTGGTACTGCCTCTGACGGTGCTGACGCTGCTACTATCCATGGTGCTAAGGCTTATGCTGATAGCATTGTTGCTAATGGTCTTGCAGATCTTGATGCTGATCTTGATGCTTCTGGTACTGCTCAACATGCTGGCGTATTTGTTGTCTCTGGTGTAACCCAGGTTGATGGTGAACTTACTGCAGTTGACTCTACTGAGGTTGAAGTTGCTGGTGCAGCTGCTGCCGCAGAACAGGCTGCAAAAGATTATACCGATGCTGCTCTTACTTGGGGTAGCTTAGCCTAATTTCTATTGTTCATAAAATTTTGTAGAGGGGTACATTTAGTACCCCTCTATTTCTTCATATACAAAGGAGGGCCGCATGGCTGGAAAAGTTAGATTTTATCGTGGAGCGCAAGGGACCTCCTTACCTGCTACACATCAAGATGGTGCCATTTTCATTATTGAACGAGCGGGCACAAATAATCTTGGTGATATGTATGTTGACATGGATAATGGAAAACGGCTCCACATAATTCCAGATTCTGAATTAATAACTTATAATTCAAGTATGTCTGGAACTACATCTACTCTTGGACAAGTATATGTTTTCCAAGAGCCAAATAAGAAAGGTATTGCTGTTGGCGATGGAAATGCTTTTATAGGAGATTTACCTATTTATAATTCTGTCGTTAAAAGTGTGATACAAAATAAAGTTAATGCTTATTTAGGGACAGAATATTCAAATTTAACTACTGCTCAAAAACAAGCAGATAGATTAAATATACCTTCTTCTCAATCAGAATTAGGAGAAACTCTGGTCCTTAGTCGAGAATTATGATTAGAATTTTAATGAGGGAAGGTGAAATCCTTAAATGGCAGATATTTCAAAGATTACGTTACCTAATGGTAATACTTATGATATTAAAGACTCCTGAGCTCGAAGTGAAATTGCATCTTTAGAGGCGATTGATAATGGAGTTAGTCTTATTGGCGTAACCACTACTGCTCTTACAGATGGGGCTACTACTTCCTCTATCCAAGTAAATGGTAGTGCATATACTCCTGTTAAAGGTGATTTAATTTTCGCTCCAACAACTGCGGGAGATACATCAACTAAAGAATTCTTATATGATGGTGAAAGTTGACATTTACTTGATGCTCTTAATAGTTATGGTAGTTTAGCTACTAAGAATGCAGTTAGTGTTAAATATGATAAAGCTAGTATTAATACTAAAACATTTACTGGTACAGCTGTTCGTTTAGTAACAGGAAATATCCCAGTACCCGCAACTTATACTTCTACTTTTACTGGAACAGAAGGTACTGTTGAAGTTAGTGGTACTGCAAGTGGTAATATTTCTACTACTACAGCCACAACTTCAAATAAAACTGCTACTGTAGCTCCTGCTTCAAGTGGTACGGCAACATATACACCTGCGGGGACAGTGTCTCAGCCAACATTTAGTGGCTCAGAACTTACTTCTACCGGCTCATTTAAGCCTGCGGGAACAGTCGCTGCGCCCACCTTTACAGGTACCGGCGTTCGTTTAGTAACTGGAAATATTTCAGTTCCCACTTCCGCAAGTTTTACTGGTACTGCTGGAACAGTTAATGTTACCGGTACTGCAACTGGTACAGTTTCTAAACCAACTTTTACAGGCACAAAAGCTACAGGTTTAACTGTTAGTCCTGCATCAAGTGGAACTGCTACATATACTCCACAAGGTACTGTTAGCGCTCCAACAATTTCAGTTGGAACTGCGGGTGCTACAACTACAATTAAGAATCCAACAGCAGTAAGTGTTGTTAATGCTTTAGCTGCAGCCGCTCCTGGCGCAACTGCTCCTGCAAATGCTATTACTTATTACAGTGTTTCAGATGAAACATTAAGTTTATATCAGATTGGTGCTACAAAGACTAATTCAATTACAACTGCTAATGTCACAGTTAAGACTGGAGATGCAGCATATACGGCTTCAGCTCCTACTTTTACTGGTACAGGAAAGCGTCTTGTTTTACAAGACTACACACCTGCGGGTTCTGTGTCTCAGCCTACATTCTCTGATGGCGGAGTCTCCGCAAGTGGCAGTTATACACCTGCTGGTACTATTGGTCTTACTAATACCAATAAAACTGCTACAGTTAGTGCAGCTTCAAGTGGTGAGGCTACTTACACTCCTGCTGGTACAAACTCCGCACCTAGCTTCACTGGCACTTCAGTAACAGTTACCGTTAAAGGTACTCCTGAAGGTACAGTATCTCAACCTACATTCTCTGGTACCGGAGTACGTCTTGTCACTGGAAATATCCCAGTACCTGCAACTTACACATCTACACTCTCCGGTGGAACAGTCTCCGCAAGTGGAAACTTTACTCCTGCTGGCACGGTTGCTACTTCTACCGCAACCACTGCTAATAAAACTACTACCGTTAGTAAAGCAGCTAGTGGAGATACAACCTTTACTCCTGAAGGAACAATTAACGTTACACTTACTCAAACTAATACTAACGCTACTGTTTCCTATAGTTAATAAATGCTTTCAAGGGCAACTTTGTATAAATACAGAGTTGCCCTTTTTATTTTATATGAAATGTTCTGAACAATAATTTAGGAGGGCGTAAATGGCACAGATTTCTAGTATTACGCTGCCTAACAATAGTAAATATGATATAAAAGGCAGTATACATACCGTAATAGGAACTCAAACTGCAGCAACTGGTACTTGGACTGGTTCATTACAGACTATTGACGCACTCTATGACGGTTTAACAATTGCTTACTGACTTCCTTATAATGGAAGTGGTAATGCAACTTTAAATTTAACTTTAAAAAATGGAACTACCGGTGCAATTAATTGTTATTATCGTGGTAATACTCGTTTAACAACACATTATGCCGCTGGTGATATGATTATTTTAACTTATTGAGGTGCAGGAAAAGTTAAGGTAAGTGGTACTGCAACAACCGATGCTCGTTGAACAGCCGCACAAAATTATACAGATGGTAACACAATTCCAGCATTTTATTGCGGAACTGCAGCGGCAACAGCAGCAAAAGGTGGATCTCTTAGTGTAGAAGGTTGAGCTTCTGGTACAGTTAAAGATCAAACTAAACCTTGTTATCTTACTGTAGATATGTATTATAATAATACAGCTGCATCCGCATTAACTTTTACTGCATCTAATTGGCCTGCGAAGCCAATTTATATTAATGGTGAAGCAAGTAGTGCTACAAACTATACACTTCCAAAAGGAATGTACATAGTTTATTATGACGGCTCTGTATTCCATTTCCGTACAGATGGACTTCTTCCAACAGGTGGAATTAATATTGATAATAAAGTAAATTTAGAATATAATTCTACAACAGAAGCTTTAGATTTTATATTCAGTTAGGAGGTCAACATGGCTTTACAGGTTTGACTTCCGCTTAATGGATCTATGGAGAATCAAGGACTATTAGGTTTAACTCCAACTCAACAAGGAACCATCTCTTGGACAGATGGGAAAATTGGAAAATGCCTTTCTGCGGGCAATGCTAATCAGACTGCTAATGGTATTAGTTATGATTCAAATTTAACCGCGGAATTAGGAACTGAATTTTCTGCGGCAGTCTGAGTTAAACCTCTTGGAAATCATGTTCATTATAACGGAACTTTCGTTAGTTCTGGTAATTGAAATGCTAAAAGATGAGCTTTTGGAGTAAATCAAAATAATTCTCAAGTAGATGTTTTTTGTCAAGGACATAATACTTATATTAATTGTGCTGTTCCAGTAAATACTTGAACACACCTTTGTTGTGTTCATCAAGGAACTACAGTTAAATTATATAAAAATGGTGAATACGTAGGCGAAAAAACTGGTGTAGAAGAAGGATTAGAAAGCGATGCTACTAATTTCTGTGTAGGTAGAGAAACCTATGCCAGTGGATATTTTAGTTTTAATGGAAACTTAAATGATCTACGAATTTATAATCATGCCTTATCTTTAAAAGAAATTAAAGAATTAGCCAAAGGTTTAATTTTACATTATAAATTAGATGACTTAGCAGAAGAATATAACAATACTGTTTTTGATAGTAGTGGATATAAAAATGATGGTACTTTAATAAGTGCTCCAACACTTTCTACAGATTCCGCGCGATATTCTAAATCATTTTCTTTTGATGGAACTGATGATGGAATTTTAATTCAAAATTTACAATTATCGGATATAATTAATTCTGAAGTTACATATTCTTTTTGAATTAAGCCAGATGATGAAGCTGGTGCAAGATCAGTTTACTTTGGTTCATATAGTGGTACGTCTTGGTCAATAGAGAAAACAGCAGGAAATATTTTACGTCTCTATTGGAACGGTTCTCCAGACGAAACAACTTCAGGTGCAACTATTGCAGATAATATATGACAACATGTATGTATCACAAAAAGCGGTACTAGTGATGTTAAAGTTTATATTAATGGAGAACAAAAATGAGCTTCTACTAAAGCACATAATGCTTTAACTTTCCCTACTACCTATCGTATAGGGCGAGATACTAGAAGCGGTGATAATACTCCATATAAAGGTTTAATGTCTGATTTTAGAATCTATGCAACTGCACTATCTGCAGACGATATATTAGAGCTTTATCATACTGCCGCAAGCATAGATAATCAAGGCAATTTATTCTGCGGAGAGGTGGTGGAATAAATGGCTAAAGAATTATTACATGGACCTAAATCTTTATATGTAACATCTGGAAATGGCACAGTAGAATATACTGAGGACAGTGTAATAATTACTGGCAATGCCTGGGTTAATCAACATTATCCAGAAACGTTGGGTACAGATTATATAGAAATTGATTCTAGTAAAACATTTTATTATGATTTTGTTTATTCAAGTCCAATAGCTGGTAATCAGTATTATATTGGTATTGAAAAATTTGATGCTAATAAAACTGCCACTTCAAATTCTTCTTGCGTTTATCCTGTCGCGGCAAATACAGTTCTTAATGATTATCGTAAAGTCGGGACTGTTAATCTAGCTAAAGATGCAAACAATAATCCTGTTAAATATATTCGGTTAAGAATCTTAAACCAGTGATCCGGATCTAGTGCGGCTGCTGGTACAGGAGTCTTAGAAATTAAAAATCTCAGTCTACTTCAATTAGACGATGATGAAAAAATTCCTTCTATTCAAAAAACTGGTACAATATCTGCGGCTAACTTCAGAGAAAATGATATGAATACCGCAAAAATATTTAAAAGAGAAGGATTTGAAGTAGATACTATTTATGAAATATAATACGAGGGGAGGAATTAATCCGTGGCTCAACTTAAAGATCTTATAGTCACAGGTCCTGCGCGTATAATTGGCACACTTTATGCACAGAACGCGTCAACGGATCTAGCTGGCTTAGTTAAACTTGGCGGAGGTACAACAAACTTCCTTCGTGCGGACGGCACTTGAGCTGCTCCCGTAGGTACAACATATACTGCTAATACTGGTATTAAATTAAGTGGAACAACTTTCCAACATACTAATTCAGTAACCGCAGCAACTGCAGGAACTTCTTCTGCAACTAGTGGCTCTACTTTAGCGGTTCCTTATGTAACGTATGATGCTCAAGGTCATATTACTGCAACAGGAACTCATACTCATACAGTAACAGGATTCTTAACTTCATCTAGTTCATTAGATGCAAGTAAATTAACTGGTACAATTCCCACATCAGTTCTTCCAGGCTCAATTGATGAGATTAAAGAAGGATATTTATACAACAGTAAATTTTATGCAGAGTCTGCACATACTACTGAAATTGCAGCTGCCGCAGATAAAATTTATGTAGATTTGTCTACAAATAAAACTTATCGCTGAGGTGGTTCTGCGTATGTAGAAATTAGTCCTTCTCTTGCTCTTGGAACCACAGCGTCTACTGCTGCCAAAGGCAATCACACGCATAGCTTCACTCCTGCTGGAACTATAGCAGTTCAAACTGCGGGATCAACAAACAATACTTTAAAGCCAGTCACAGCTAAAACTGTAGTAACAAGTGCAACGTTTAATACAGTTGTTACCGGTGGTACAAAAACTTCAATTCCATATATTACAAAGAAAACAGTAGTAACTTCTGCAAGTGGGGCTACCGCGACTTATAGTGGTGGTACATTAACTATTACTGATGGCAGTTTTGGAACTGGAGATTCTGTTACAGTTGGAACAGCTGTTGAAGCATACACTTCCCTTTCAACTGGTGCTTCTGGTTCAGCGACAACTGGAGATTCTGTTACTCTTGGAAACGCTGTTACGGTTAAGACAGGAGACGCAGCATATAAGTTTACAGGTACAGCGGGCACAACTGGTGCTCCAGCGTAATAAGGAGGTAAAATGGCAGCCGGTGTAATTGGCAAAGTCGCCGCAAACGGCGGAACTCATTCAATCACAGCTACATTTTATGGTACCTGTGCAACTGCTGCGGCCACCGCAGCTAAAGAAGTTATTATTAACGATACAAATGTAACAGAAGCTAGTTTTATTAACGGTATGACTCTTGCCGTTAAATTTACTTATGCAAATGGAGTAGCTTCTCCTACTTTAACTTGCTATAATAATAGTGGAACAGCCGCAAGTCCAACAAAAGGATCTACCACTTTATTAGCAAGTAAGTCAATTATAAGATATGGCACTACAGCTCCTAGCACTTCTGCGGCGAGTTCTTGAAATGCCGGTTCTGTAGTAATATTTGTTTATGATGGTACCTATTGGCAAATAGTTAACTGATTAAATAATAATGATAATACTATTCCTAGTGTTTATTGTAGTACAGGTGCAGCAACTGCAGCTAAAGGCGGATCATTAAGTACCGCTTCTTGGAGTGGACTAACTGGAAACCGTTATTTAGTTGTAGACATGTATTATGATAATACAGCTGCAGCAGCATTAACGCTTAACGTTGCTTCACAAGGAGCTAAACCAATTTATATTAACGGTACAGCTTCTAGTGCAAGTAATTATACTCTTCCAAGAGGAACGTATATAGTTTTTTATGATGGAACCAATTTTTACTTTAGAACCGATGGTAAAATTCCTAAATTAAAAACTTCAGGTTCTATTGGAGTTTCAACTACAAATGTTGGTAGTGCTAGTGCGGGGACCGCAATCCCAGCTGACGATATTACAGCTTGAAGTGCTGGAACTTTACCAACTCTTGGAACAGCAATTCCAGCTGATGATATTACAGCTTGGACAACAAATACTCCTACAGCAGTAACTAAAAAAACTGTAGTTACTGATGCAACTTTTAATACAGTTGTAACAAGTGTTACTCCTGCAACAGTTGTTACCAGTGTAACTAAAAAGACTGTAGTTACTGGCACTTCTGTTACAAATGAAGTATTATCATTTACAACAGGTGATAGCGTTAGCAGCACAACTGGTGCATCTGCAACAGTTGGAACGGGCGTATCTGGTACAAAGACTACTGGAGATTCTGTTACTGTTACAGCTGGTACAGCAGCAAGCTTATCTTATACTGCAAAATCAATTCCAAATGTTACAGCAGTAGGTACATTACCAAGTTTAAGCTATACTGCAAAATCAATTCCAAATATTTCAGTTACATCTACATCAGTTGCTACCGGATTAACTGAAGCATAGAAAGGTGGTGGCTTTTAAATGGCAGTTATTTCTCAGATAAAAGCCACCTCTGATAATGTTAATTACAATATCAGAGACGATTATTCTATATGGGGCGGCCGCAACTTGCTTTTAGGAACTAATACTCAATCTACAAGTGTTGGTAATGAAAGAAATTCGGTAACAGAAACTACAGATAAATTTAAGGGATGTACTGTTTTTAAATCTTCTAATGCATGAGCAGATATTGGTTTTAATTTTAGAACACAATTAAAAAATAGAGGAATGGTAGTTGCCGGAGACGTATTAACTTATAGTATTTGGGCTAAAACAGATGATACTACTTCTAGAGATATATGAGGGGTTTGAGTTTCAGGTCATAATGCTTCTGAAAGTTCAAACAAACATTATATTGCTGGAGCAAAAATTGCAACTTTAACAAGTGATTGAGTTCAATATAGTCATACTTTTACTGTAACTGCTGATATGATGTCTATGACCGCAGGAGGATCAACTCGTTTTGAATGTAATACAACTTGCACAAATGGTAAATTTATTTATTGAGCTGCTCCTAAAGTAGAAAAAGGCAATAAGCCAACTGATTGGAGTCCTGCACCAGAAGATATTGCAAGATTTATTGGTAACGAAACAATTGAATTATATAGTGAGTAGGTGACATTATGGCAGATTTAGTTTCACAGATTAAAGGATTAGATAATGTTACTTATGATTTACAAGATAAAGTTTCTACTTTTGGAAATGAGAATCTTTTAGGAGCTACTGCTAATTATGTACTTCCAATAAGTACAATGAACGCAGCTTTTACCTTTGGACAAACTGCTGGATATAACTCTGGTATTTCATTATTTACTTTAGAAGATTATGATGATAGCAGTAATTCTTTAGTTCTTAATAATGATACAGGTACAGGAAACAGAGGATGTTCTTGATGTACTAAACCTGGAGCTATTGAAGCTGGAGAGACTTATACTTTTACTTGTCTAATAAAACCTAGTCTTGCAACTAATGCACATATGCATACTGCTTGAAGAAATGGTTCTGCGACAGCTGCTTATACTGGTTGAACTTCTCAAAATAGTACTTCTATCCCAGCTAATACTTGAACAAAATATCGTTTTACTTTTCAACCAAATGCTAATGCTAAGCTTGATTGAGAATTTTTAATTGGCATGTGTATAACAGGAAATAGTAGTGGACTAACCTGCCGTTTTGCACACGCTAAGTTAGAAAAGGGTAATAAACCAACAGATTGAACTCCATCTTGCTACGACTTAGCAACTTATGATGATGAAACAATTACATTTTTCCAATAGAAAGGAGTAGTACATATGGCAGATATTAAAGCTATTAAAGGTACTAATGGTACTACTTATTCTATTGTTGATAGATTTTCTGAGTGGGGCGGATATAATCTTTTAAAGAACGTAAAAAGAACAACATCCCCTACTTCTTATTTAGCTCATGCTTGAAATCTTTCAGAAAATTTAATTCAAGGTGAAACCTATACAATTCAACTTTGAGGAGTAACATTATCTCGTTCTGACAAAACAACTCCTTGAATAAGAATGTATTGAGGTGGTGGAAGTGTAACTGTTGGGCCTAATTTATATCCAGATGAAAATGGATATGTATGTTGTACGTTTGAAGCCCCTACTTCTACACATGCTAACACAAACAATTTATTTATTAATTTTTATAATAGTCCAGGCGTAGGTGTAACTGGAACAACTTATAACATGATTATAGAAAAAGCAAAATTAGAAAAAGGACACAAGGCAACAGATTGATCGCCTTGTTGAGCGGATATGTTCACTTATGCAAGTGAAACAATAACAATGAATATTTAGGTGGTGAGATTAATTGGCTGATGTTTCAAAAATTAAATTAGGTGGAACCACCTATAATATCAAAGATGCAAGTGCTTTACATGGTACTTTATCAACGACTACGATTAAAAAACCTACTGCTGGGACTGCTATTTCCGCAGATGATATTACTACTTGAGAATCAAATACTCCTACAACTATTAGTTATACAGCACGATCAATTCCTAATGTAACAGGTGTAGGAAGTGTTCCTAGTCTAACTTATACTACGAATACTATTCCTAATGTAACTTCAGTTGGATCGCGAACAACAATTGAAATAAAAGTTGAAAATAACGTATTATTACTTCCTTCGGCTGTTTATAATACGACAGTGCCAACTCTTGGCACAGCTTTTTCAGCAAGTAATATTACTGAATGAGATGCAGGATCAACTCCAACATTAGGTACGCCCATTGCAGCAGATGATATTACAGCTTATTCAGCTGGAACTGCTGCGAATTTATCCTTTACTCCAAGATCTATTCCAAATATTTCTTTAAGTACTGATACCACTGTGGTTACAGGGATAAGTTAAAAATTTGGGTCTTATTTTATAATACCCTTATTATAAAAATTATTAATACTAGATAAAGTTAATTTTGTATCCCAAAAGAAGGGAGTGAAATCTATGGATGAACAAATTAATGACATTATAGATAACTTTGATGAAAATTCTTCTTCGTATCAATATCCAATTATTGATCAATCTAATAATGAGATTACAGATCCAGATTTAGATTTAGGATATTTAAAGAAAGAGTATTTCACAGTTCATCATGAAACTATTCCTGAAGTATGACATTATGAAGTAGTTTCTTTTGAGTTTGCTAATGGTGAAATTTATAAAGTGCCTTCTCAAAATGATCCTCATGTGGAAATTATTGACGATATAAAAGGTATTTTCCATTATAAATATTTAGATGGTGAACCTCGAATTACTGTTACTGGTCAAACTATTAAACCAGTAATTATACAGAATTTTGTAGAAGCTTGGGATGAAACTAAGACTTTCTATCGTTATATATTATATACCGATAAAGAGTTAGCAGAACGTGAGTTCTTAGCTAGTGGTCCTGAACAATTAGCAGAAGCTCAAGAGACAATTGATGATCTATTATTAGTTATCGCTGACCTTCTTGGCGGAGCTGAGGAATAATATTTTTAAAATATTAGATAAAGAATTTAATCTTATAATGCCGGGTTTAATCCTTTCTGCAATTGCAATATGATGTAAATAGTAAATTATCATTAATAAAACGTATTGCTTAGAAATTAATCAGGGACGGTAAGCCCATTTTAAAAGGCTTGCCGTCCCTCTCTTTTATTAGGAATATTCATATCTTATTTATTTAAGATATTTAATATAGAAAGGATTGTTTATGGCAGATATTACACAAATAAGAGTAGGTAATAATCTTTATAATATACAAGATGCTCAAATGAGAACAGACTGAAAAAAGCGATTAAAAATACTTGGTGATGGTGTTTCTTATACTGCAACTCTCAAAAATTCTTCTGGTAATGCCACTACTGGTACTGACTATAAAAGTCATTATATTTATCTTCGTAGAGCTGGTATAACAGCTCTTATGTTTGTTGGCAATTATGCTACTTTTGGTACGGCTGCAGCTTCTGCAGTTGTACTGGGTCATGACCATTATGCTCGTGCTACTTCATCAACTACTACAGGTAACTATCCTGCAAATTATGACTCTTGTTGACGTACATATTATAGCGGAACTGCTTCAACTCCCACATATGCGCCATCAGAAACTTTCTTCTTTACAAGCACAAATACTAATTATGAATATAGATATAGATGGACAATGGAATGCAATGTTGCTAGAACCATGAGACATGCTCAAAATGTTAAATTTATTACAACAGCTTCAACTGCAACCAGAACAGAAGGCGAAGCTGCAACTAATGGAAGAATACTATCTATTTGAACTCTTACAGCGTAATTTTAAAAGAAAAGAGGTAATATTATGGTTACACCTGGTGCTTACAAAATTATTAAACGTGCAGTTATTCTTCGCATTAATCGTGGAGAAGATCCTGTAGAGGTAATCGATTCTTATCCAAAGCTTTCTGATACTCAGCGTGCACAGATGCTTCTTGAACTTGAGGAAGAAGGCTATATTAGCGACGGTGAGTAATTATGGACTTATCCGTTGTAACTAGTTATATTTCACCTATTATTTTAATTGCATGTTTAGGGGTAGGATATACTCTACATACATTAAATAATAAATTACTAAATAGTTTTATTCCTATTGTATCTGCTTCTATTGGAATTGTTGCGGCCGTATGAAGCTTTGGAATATTTGATTTAACAACAATTGTTACTGGTATGATTAGCGGATTAGCTTCTACTGGATTATATGAAGCATTTAAAAATATGTTAAATCTTCCACAAACATACGCGGCTGCTATGGCTTTACCGGAAATTCCATATGCTAAGCTATTAGATGATACAGATGATTTACCACAGGGAGATCACTTCGCAAAGGAGTAAGAATGGAAAGAAAACCCGTCATTGATGTTTCACATTGAGACGGTACAGTAGATTACGCCTCATGGATTGCTAAGTACAATCTATGAGGCGTTATTGTCAAATGTGGCGGTAACGAAACTAAATTAGGTCGTTACACTGACGCTCAATATGAAAACAATTACAAACGCGCGAAGGCTGCGGGCCTTCATGTTGGCGCATATTATTACACTGTTTGCACTTCCGTAGCAGAAGCTAAGAAAGATGCAGAACATATTATTGGTTTATTAAAAGGACATACTTTTGATATGCCAATTTACATGGATGTAGAAGATCCTCGTCAATTTAAACTTTCTAAGCGTGAATTGACTGATATAATTAAAACTTTCTGCGATGCTTTAATTAAAGCAGGATATTATGCTGGTCTTTATATTCAGGGTTCAGCTTGATTAAATAGTGTATATAAAAATGAACTTGATGATTATGCCAATTGAATTGCTTGGTGACGTGCTTCTTGGCCTACCGAAGCTGGAGATGTTGGTATGTGACAACAAGGTACTAAACGTTTAAGTACTGGACAAGTGTATTATGATGATGTTTCTGGGGCTACAGATTTTAATTGATGTATAATTGATTATCCTTCCCGCATTAAAGCTAATCAAAAGAAACAGCCAACAGAAACTCCAAAAGAAGAAACTAAGGAGAGTACAGTGGCAGACAACAAACTTACAAAATTCTGTGATTTAATGTATACTGCTTGTGCTGTGTGATCTCTTGGATATGATCAATATAATCGTGAAGATATTCGCAATGGCGGTGAATGCGATTGTAGTTCATTAGTAATCTGGGCATTAAAGCAAGCTGGTTTTGATACTGGCTCTGCAAGCTATACTGGCAATATGTCTAGTAATCTTACTGCTCGTGGATGGAAACGTATCCCCGCAGACCTTTCTCAGGCAAAGCCAGGAGACATTTTACTTAATGACAACTATCATACTGCTGCAGTAATTTCTGGCTCTGGTTGGAATGCTAAAATTGCTCAAGCTTCTATTGATGAACGCGGTCGTGCAACTGGCGGACAATCTGGTGATCAAAGTGGAAATGAAACTAACGTAAAGAATATCTATACTTATGGTCGTGGTTGAGATTGCATTTTACGTTGGACTGGTGGAACTACTTCTGGTGCTTCTGGTTCAGGCAATAAGAATACTAAAATTCAATTAGATGTTGATGGTATGGGCGGTCCCGCAACTGTTCGTGCTTGGCAACAGTCTCTCGGCACAGTAGTAGATGGTATTATTTCTGGACAGCTTTATGCTAATCATCAATATTTTGAAGGTATGAATTCAGTTACATGGGAACGTACTGGTTCTAATTTAGTTAAAGCTATTCAACGCAAAGTCGGCGTAGAAGTCGATGGATACTGAGGCCCTGCAACTTCTAAAGCAATTCAAAACTTCTTAATTAAGAAAGGCTTTAACGTAGGTCCTGAAGGTGCAGATGGATACTTTGGTCCTAATTCTGTAAAAGGATTACAAAACTCTCTTAACAGTTCTAAGAATCCTTGAAAATAAAATAAAGGGGTATACTCTTACGAGTATACCCCTCTTTTTTTTTTTTTTAGTTAAAAAGCAGATTTATTTTTTTCATCTTCTAATATGCCCGCATATCCTAAACAAATTGCATCAGCTTCATCTTCAGTAGCTTCAACATTAAAATGATCTTTTACGAATTCTTGTGCTTTTTGTTTTTGTTCAGCTCTAGTACGGCCAAATTTAACTCCATGCTTATCTTTGATAAGACTGCGCCAATGAGAAGGAGTTAGTTCTAAAATAGGAAGATTATGAAGAGTAGTATTATAAATAATCATAGCTTGTATGTAAGCTAATTTTTTATATGTTTCAATATTATTTTGATATTGAATACCTTCATAATAAATCTTCTCTACATTATATTTATTTACTAAATCATCTAAATGATTTACAAAAGAAATAAGCCTTTGTTGCATAGTTTTATTTGCGGCAATTGAAAAATGTCCACTTGTTACTAAATTTTTATTATCGTAAATTGCTCAACCCGTTACACGGCTAGCTTGATCCAATGCTAATGTTCGCCGCATATTAAACACCTGTTGACCCTAAGCCGCCACGATCTTCATTTCCAAGAGACTCAACAATATTAAATTCAATAGAAGGTTGTTCCTCTTGGATGCGGAATTGACAAATACGAGTTCCTGCGGGAATTGTAATACTTTTAGTTGCGTATGCGGGGAACATTCAAATATCATTATCGCCGCAATAAGTAGAATCAATTACACCAATACTGTTACTTTGAAGGATTCCCCAGTTCTTAAAGGTAGATGAACGTGGAGCCATAATAGCTTCGTAACCTTTTGGAAGTTTCATTGCTAAACCAAGATTAATATATCTTTGATCGCCTTTCTTCAAAGTAACTTCTTCATAAGTATAAAGATCAATTCAAGATCCTCATTCAACTTGCTCTAAATGGTGAGCATTTGGTAAGTATTTAACATCTACAATAGCATGTTTAACATCGTAATGTATCGTCATAATTTTATTACGCCTCATCCCAAGGAGAGATATTCTCAATAGGAATTGTATGTTGCATATTAAAATCAATATTATCAAGAGGAATATCAGGAGCTTTTGCATCATTAAAAATTAGAACTACCTTGCAAATCCACCACTCTTCTACAATTTCTCCGCCAGACTTTTTAGTACGATAAGTCTGTGACCAAGAATTAAGAATATAAGCATTATCTCGTGCAAAATCCTCATATTCCTTATGAAGAGCGTTTGCATCTTCCTCAGACTCGACACGAATTTCTGCGGTATTTTTAATTAGATATTTAATCATTTATTCCTCCGATTGATTCATATGTGCTTTTACAAATTCAAATTTATCTACTTGATGAACAAAATAACGTATGTAATCATCAGGTCCAATATATGTTACATCTACTTCTTCTTGTACACTATTGGAATAATTTTTAACAAATTCTACAGATTCTTGCGGCAAACGAAGCTGAGAAATTTTATGTGTTTTTTCATCTTTAGTAACTTCGTAAATTTCAACTTCTCGCATAGGATCTGCGACAACAATTAATTTATACATTTATATCACCTATACTTCTACTATCATCCATTCTGCACTAAACAACATAAACATAAATACTTCTTTATCTTTTTTTACCCAAATTTCAAAAGCATCTTCTCCATGTTGATATTGAATTGCAAGAATTTGTCCACGCTCTTCTAGAACTTCTTTTAGTTCTTGGATAGCTTTTGTAAATTGATTATCTGTAATATGAATAAGAGTAAAATCAGATCGTTCTTTGCACATTAACATAAACCAACGATTTTTATCTTTACCAAACCAATCTCCAATTACATTCCAATTATGATTCATAATATCTTCGCTTTGTGGAGGTAATTGAAGCATTATTTGCTTATTTAAATCATAAAGCGTTCCCATTTCTACTTCTGCCAATTTATTCTCCTATTCTATATCCTCTTTTAAGAATTTTACTTGACCATTTTCATAGTCTATAATTCTATCTTTAGGAATATCATATATTTTTATAGTGCAATTATTTACATCTACTCTTTGTTTAGAAAAATAATCAAATAAAGATTCCAAAGAGCTACATCCATACAAATATTTTTCTTGATTATCTATATATAAAGATTCATGCGGCAAAGGAAAACGAATAGTCCCATCTTTATAAAACCAAGGTCCGCCACCATCAGGCTTTTCATATCTATATACAAGCATTTTTCTCCTTCATTCTCTATATATATATTATAACAAAAAAATTTTTTTCTGTCAATAGATAAAAAAATAGAGGGTAGATATTTCAAATATCTACCCTTTTATTATTTCTTTTTCTTCGTTTTCTTTTTTTGTTCTTGGATTATATAATTGTAATTAATAATAATAGGATTATTTTGAGTTTTTTTAATATCAGGAAAAGTTGTATTAGTTGAATAACTATAATTACCTGTCCTATTAAAACAATTATTACAAGCTGCCGTTCCAGCTAAAGCACAACAACAAACCATAAAAACTCCTAACAAATTTTCTTCGCATATTGATTAGAGCTGGCTAAAAATACTCCCAATGTTTCATCATAATAAGAAGGACTATTTGGAATAAAGCGGCCAAATTTAATAATAATATTTTTAAAAGTGGCTTGTAAACCTAAAATTCATTCTTGTAACTCTTCTTCTGTATATCCTGTATAGATTACAATATCATCATCAGTATATCGTCTAAAAAACACAATCAGGTCATAAAGTTCTTGATCAGAATCAAAAGGCTCTAATCCTTGACAAACTAAAGCTTTTGTAATTGAATTATTTAAATAAGATAAAACGATTTTATCAACTGGTACATCATGAGTAGGACTTTTTACTAAACTAGAATTTTGACAAACCTCTTGTCCGCACTCTCTATCACATTTGAAATCACAGTAAGGAAATTCAACTACCATTGATGGCTTCTTATAATTGACAAAATCTTCGTGAATTATACCTTTAATTTTCATTTAAATTATCCCATTGACGAAGGTTGAATTCTGCTTTACGTTGTTTAGAATAACTCTTTGTAGGAGTATAAAAACCTACAACTCGCGTATATTCTGTTTCTACAGGCTCGCCGCATATTGGACAAACTTTACCATAGAAACTATGATAATTCTTGCATTGAGCCACTTTACCATTAAAGGCAAAATAAGTTACTCCTTGCTGAGCTACCCAATTTAACATATACCATGCTTGATCAAAATTAGCAAAAGGAGCATCCACATTAATATGTTCAATTGATCCGCCGTTGCAATAGCTATCAAATGCCGCACAGATTTTTGTTCTCTCTTGGATAGTAGCTTTAATTCCAAGAGGAATCCATTGGTTACCATAAAGAGGTAGATCTTTTACAACTTTATCTGGATATAAATATTCATCTGCTTTTTGAAGTTTTACTGCGGCTTGTTCTGCGGGAACTTGTTCAATATTAATTTTATAATTTTTATCTAATGCAAAATTATCAATACAATTTTGAATTACTTTAAAAATACGTTGTCCAAGATCATATGCTTGATCGGTATAACTATAATTACCAAAGTCATCTGTTTCAGTATAGCCAAAACTTTTCATTGTTTCAAAGATACCATTTACACCAACGGTAGAATACATAGCATCTAAATTCATTAAACCGCAAGATATATTAGGCAATAAACCCTTTTCAACATTACGATAAATAATACTGCGTTGAACATCGAGAATCTTTAGGTTGAGTTCTGTCAAATCTCGTAACTTAACTAAAAATTCTTGTTCAGTATCACTTTGATAAGCAAGTCGAGCAATATTAAGAGTAGAAACTTTAGCTGATCCAACTTCGAGAGCTGTGCCGCCGATAGAATTAAAATAAAGATCTGTAATATCGCTCTTTAATCTGCAACAATTAGATAAACTATTTACAGTAGAATCTGTAAAGAAATTAAAAATATTCCATTTGCGGGATGCTTCACAAGCCCATTTTGCAAACTCTTCATCTACAAATTTTACATCTTGATAAAGAAGAGAAGCTGTAAGAACTGGGAATGTAAATACATTTTCTTCGCGAATTTCATTGACAACATTAATGAAATCCTTTTGGAACTCAATAATTTCATCTTCTTCATCAATCATAAATGAGCCATCGGGGAATTCTCCACCACCAAAGATGGCTTCAAAATAAGGATGATCAAATACACTTACATTAGTAAATGCAGCTTGATCTGAACGAACTCAAGGTTGATTTAGACGATGAATAAGAGCTTGAATTTGTTGTTTCTTATATGTTTCTGGATCTTTCGTATAATATCCATGAGCTACGTCTCTACTCCAATAGTAATAAAGATAAGGAATAAGGTTAGGTAATCCGCAAGCACCAGATTGTCTGCGGCTGAGGAAAGCAATTGCCTCCATTAAAATTTGAATAAAACTATCAAGATGCTTTGCAGGTTTAGCATTATATCCCTGAATAAAGAATAATCCTTTTTCTGCTATTGGTTTAATATCATATGCAAAACAATATGGAACTAAAGTGGCTGTATTAAAATCATGCATGTAAAGTGAATAAGACCACATAGCTTCCATTGCTTCGTTAGCAATCTTATATCCATATTTCTTATTAATTTCATAATAAAGTTTATTAAAAACAAGAAGTTTTTGATCTGGTTTAGACATTTCTGAAAGTAAAGTTACAATATCTTTTTGAGCAATATTTGCATTAGCATCAATAGATGTATTAGCTACATTATCTGAATCAATAAACCCTTCAATAAAATCAGTAAAACTAAGAGTAGCTTCATCAAAACCTTGAAGTTTTAGAAATTCTTCTCCATATTTCTCTACCATTTTATTAAACTGAGTTTGAAAATTTTTGTTTAATTTAACGTTTAATTTCATATATACTCCTTAAAGTTGGCAACTATCACACTCAGATTTCATGGCAGCTTCTTCATTTAACCAAGTAACAGCTGTTACAAAATCCATATAATCGTCTCCAAGTTTAAGAATTGGTGCGGACATAAAACCTTTATCTATTACTTCTTGCATATCATCGCAAATTTCAAAAGCAATATTTTGTTTATTTAATTTTTGCTCTAATACTCGACATTTAGGGCAACCAGTAGAAAATAATGTTAACATAAATCTCCTATCCATTTTATATAAAATGATTTTTACTTACTTATAAAATGTATTTTTAGATATAGATGTTATTGTGGTTGACCCGTACCTCCCGCAGACCAATAATTATCATAATATTCTTCTTCATCTTTAATCTTTTCTTCTGC
>JAEEGL014278620.1_pt1 | contig 20943 bp, 18 predicted proteins | sample 9134231 | NCBI WGS metagenome assembly JAEEGL01 (sample SAMN16246548, study PRJNA631951) | gut metagenome | biome: gut microbiome; feature: rumen; material: fiber-attached | host: Bos | place: Iran: Karaj | collected 2018-10
GCACGATAGCGCTTCTTCGAGTCGCGGTTGTCGATGAGGGGATCGTTGAAGGCATCGACATGACCAGACGCCTTCCATATCGTTGGGTGCATGAAGATGGCAGAGTCGATACCCACGATGTTCTCGTGCAGCATCGTCATAGCCTTCCACCAGTATTGTTTGATATTATTTTTCAACTCCACACCGTTCTGACCGTAGTCGTAAACGGCTCCCAAACCATCGTAGATCTCACTGCTGGGGAACACGAATCCGTATTCCTTACAATGGCTCACGATCTTCTTAAATACATCTTCTTGTGCCATAAATAAATATAATTTCGAAATTATGGATGCAAAGGTACGAATAAAAAGAGAATTAAGAATTAAGAATTAAGAAAAAAACGCATCTGTGCGGAAGAATTATGAATTTTTGACTGTCCATCTACAAGTCCATAGGGATTTTCCATAGGATTATAGGGAAAATCCTTTTCATGTTTCACGAAAGAAACGTATCTTTGTAGCAAAATAAAGCAAAACAATATTGACATTAATCATTATGAAGAAATCCATTTTACTGACATTGTTCTGCGCCACGCTATTCACAGGAGCCAGAGCACAAGACACCAAAGAGTACAAGACCTACGTGAAGAACGATTGTCTGATACACTACTGCAACCACAAGGGCGTCACCGTCGTGGTCGATGTGACCGAGGGAGGATTATTCGTTCCCAACATTTCCATCATCAATAACTCCGGTCATGAGATTATCTTCGAACCCAAGAAGATTAAGGCATACTGCTATGCCGTGAAAGACTATTCCAAGGAGACACGAAACATGCTGACACGCTACTTCGACAAGGGAATGGATATGACACCACTCGTGAAGGACTCGCTCGTGATATACCCTTACGAGAAATACAAGAATAAGAGAAACAGCAGCATGTTCTGGGCTAACACTCTAGCGACAGTCCTCGTCGGCAGCGTTGACGCAACCCTCTCAAAAGACACGCCTGACGATCGTTTCTGGACAAGGAAGCATACGGAGGATATGATCGACGAGGGTGAGGCACAGCGCAGTATTGAGATGCAACGCATCGACGAAGGCTACTGGCGCGCCAACACCATCTTCGACATGTCAGAGCACAGCGGCTTCATCGCTCTGAAGAAACGCAAGGCCGACCATATCGTACTTGAGATTCCCGTCGATGGTGAGGTATACACCTTCCTCGTTGACAACCGTAAGCGCTATTAAGGGTACGGGACATGTGAACATGAAGCGTTAAAAAACCTCAAGGCACGGCAACTTTTCCCATTACGGTCACCGCTTTTCGGTAAAATGTTGTACCTTTGCATCCGCCAAACAAGAAGATAGGGGCATAGCCCAGTTGGTTTAGAGCGCTGCAGTCACATTGCAGAGGTCCCCGGTTCGAGCCCGGGTGTCCCTACAAAAGAACGAATCCCACTCATCAGCGGGATTCGTTCTTTTTTATATCAATGGCCCGTTTCCGTGGCCAATATGACTATCAACGGAGCGCCGAATGGCAGCCGTCACATAGTCTTTTCCTTTCCCTACAGCTACTGACAGACGATCGCCAAGTGCCAAACGGGCGGCGATAGCCGACGAGAGCGTACAGCCAGTGCCGTGGAGGTTGCCGGTGGCAATCCGTTCAGTGGTAAACGGGCAGACGGTGCCGTCGGTCTCGAAGAGCCAGTCGGTTGTCAGCGGACCATCGGCATGACCGCCCTTGAGTAGAAAGGCAGTGGCATAATACTGACTTAATATACGCCCAGACTGTTGGATATCGGCCACCAAATGATTATCCTTGACTTTTGCCAAGAGCACCTCGGTCTCAGGGAGGTTGGGTGTGACAAGAGTACAGAGGGAGAAGAGCTTTTGGATGATATAGTCGATAGCATCCTGCTGCATCAGAGGATAGCCGCTGGTCGAAACCATCACGGGGTCATAGACCACCGCCACGTCGACAGGGTTCTGTGACCGGAGATAATCGGTTAACATTTCCACCACGACCTCGGCAACCGCACGACTAGGCAACATGCCGATTTTGATGGCGGTCGGCTCAAGATCGCTCAGCACAGCACGCAACTGTGAAGCCACCACATCAGGCGGCACAGGCATCGACGACAGGACACCCAGCGTGTTCTGCGAAGTGATAGAAGTGATGACCGTAGCACCATAACAACCATGTGCCGTGATGGTCTTGAGGTCTTGTTGGATGCCGGCACCGCCCGACGGGTCACTACCAGCGATGGTCAATACTATTTCCATGCGTCACCGAGGATCATGGCTCCTCCAAAGCCCATTTGTAATACTTCCTTAACACGATTAAAGGTCATGCCGCCTAAGGCCATGACACGCTGGTCGATAAGTCCCAGCCGACGCGCCTCATCGAGTTGGGCTTTGGTAAATGCCGAACGATAACCTTGTTTGGAGATGCTGTCGAAGACCGGACTCAGGCTCATATAGGCATATGGTTGACAGCGGCACTCAGCGAGTTCTGCGAGCGAATGACAGGAGATACTGACACTCCCCTCCCACCCCATGGGCGGCTGTGGGTTACGACGGTTGAGATGAACACCCCGAAGACCGTAACGGACGGCCAGATCGAAATGGTCGTGCAGCACCAGACGGTCGTAGAGGACGGGCGGCAACTGACGTAATAACAGTTCCATCTCGTCGGACGTAGACAACGGCTTACGGAGATGCACCAGATCAGCCGTTCCGCTGGTGAGCAATCCCGTGATACGTTCGGCCTCACCCACGAAGAACTCGGGACGGGTAATAACGATGATCATACGCACTTCCTAAACAGGTCGAACGAGGCATCCCAGTCTTTCCATACCGGCTCGCGACCGAGCTCCTTCAACCGGGCATTGATGACCCTGGCCGTACGCTCGTCGCTGACGGTAAACTGCTCCAATGCCTGCGGATAAGTGTGGTAGCCACCGGGATTGACATGACTCTCAGCCGACATCGTGGTAACACCCAGCGTACACATATTGTCGCGAATATAGGCCGGCTCACGGGTAGAATAAGAGATATCAACATCGTGATCGAAGATACGCATCGCAAAGGTGGCCTGCGCCAACTCACGATCGGTCATGAAGCAGTTGGGCTGGAACCCCTCGTTCTGTGCCGGTCGCATGCGGGGGAAGTTGATAGAGTACTTCGTACGCCAATAATGCTTCTGCAGATAGCGCAGATGATAGGCCATCATCGTCACATCGGTGCGCCACTCTTTCTCAAGTCCGATGAGCACGCCCATACCGATGGAATGCACGCCCGCCTGTCCCATACGATCGAAGCCGTCGCAACGCCACTCAAAACGGCTCTTCATGCCTCGTGGGTGATACAGTTTGTAATGGTCGCTGTTGTAGGTCTCCTGGAAACAGATGACGCCATTGAGTCCGTGGTGGGTCAGTTCCCGATACTCCTCCATCTTCAAGGGCATCACCTCGATCTTGATATTCGAGAAATATCGCTTAGCGATATCAATGGCCTTGGCCAGGTAAGGCACGCCTGCCTTGGCCGGGTTCTCACCCGTGACAAGGAGGATGTTTTCGAAGGGTGCCAGTTGTTTGATGGCCCGGTACTCGTCCTCTATCTGCTCGGGGGTGAGGATGGTGCGCGCCATGGGGTTCTCGCGATGGAAGCCACAGTAGACACACGAGTTCGAGCAGGAGTTCGTGATATAGAGCGGGATGAACATCGACATGGTGCGTCCGAAACGCTCCTCGGTATAACGGCGTGAGAGGCGCGCCATCGTCTCCAGATATGGCTCGGCCGCCGGTGACAGCAAAGCCATGAAATCGTTGACATCGCAACGGCTCTTACCAAGAGCCCGTCGTACATCGGTATCGGTCATCGAGGCAATGCGCTCGGTGGTCTCGTCCCAACTGATGTTTTTGAGTTCGTCTGAGAACATGATTCTATTTGTTGTTTTTGGATTGACAGGGTTGAAAAGCATATTCCTTCAGTTCATGGATAGAAGGATGAGCGCCGCAGAGGGCACAGTCGGGCCGCTGCGGGAAGGTGAAACGCTGCCACTGCATGGTGAGAGCGTCGAAAGTGAGAAGACTGTCGGTGAGCAACTCGCCCACCCCCGTGAGATACTTGATGCATTCAGTGGCCTGAACAGTGCCCAGCATACCAGCGATACTGCCCAGAACACCCACCATGGCACAGGTCTCGACATCCTCCTTGGCAGGAGGCTCTGGGAACAGGCAGCGATAACAGGCCGACTGAGGGACATGGGTCATCAGCTGACCACTATAACGGCTAATACCACCCATGGAGAAGGATTTCCCCAACATGATACAGGCATCATTGACAAGATATTTCGTGGCAAAGTTGTCTGTGCCATCGATAATAAAGTCGTAGGGACGGATCAGGTCTAAGGCATTGGCCTCGCTCAGATAACACTCATAGGTCTCCACATGGACGTCGGGATTGAGTGTATGGATACGCTCGGCAGCCACCTCTACCTTAGGTCGGTTGATATCACCAGTGGTATGGAGGACTTGGCGCTGCAAGTTGGTAATGCTAACCGTGTCACCATCGACAACACCGAGGGTACCAACCCCGGCAGCTGCCAGATAAAGGGCGACGGGAGAGCCCAATCCGCCTGCACCGACGAGCAGCACCTTCGACTGCAACAGACGTGTCTGTGCCTCCAGACCGAACCGTTCAAGGATGAGATGACGGTTATAGCGCTGACGCTGTTCACGTGTGAGTTCCATCATTTCTTGAGTTTACGCAGGTCATGGGTCAATTTGGCTGCACAGAAGTTCGGACCGCACATGGTGCAATACTCCCCATCGGTATGCCCTGCCTCCTCAAAATAACGGAGAGCTAGCTCGGGATCGAGCGAGAGATGGAACTGATCACGCCAGCGGAACTCGAAACGCGCCTTGGAGAGGGCATTATCGCGGATAGCAGCACCGGGGTGGCCCTTGGCCAGATCAGCGGCATGGGCAGCAATCTTATAGGTGACGACACCCGCGCGCACATCCTCCTTATTGGGCAAGGCCAGGTGTTCTTTGGGGGTGACATAGCAGAGCATAGCCGTTCCCAGCCATGCGATCTGTGCACCACCGATGGCACTGGTAATATGATCGTAGCCCGGTGCGATATCGGTGACGATCGGTCCAAGGGTGTAGAAGGGCGCTTCGTGACAGTGGGTCAGCTGGCGCTCCATATTCTCCTGTATCTTATGCATAGGCACATGACCAGGACCTTCGATGAAAGCCTGCACGTTCTTGTCCCAGGCACGGGTGACAAGCTCGCCCATGGTGTCGAGCTCAGCAAACTGGGCGGCATCATTGGCGTCGGCCGTACAACCGGGACGTAATCCATCGCCCAACGAGAGGGCCACGTCGTATTGAGCCACGATGTCGCAGATATCGTCGAAGTGCTCATAGAGGAAACTCTCACGGTCGTGCAACAGGCACCACTTGCTCATGATACTACCACCTCGACTGACGATACCACAGAGACGACTGTCGGCCAGATGAACGTTATGACGACGGATACCGGCATGTATCGTGAAATAGTCGACACCCTGTTCGCACTGTTCTATCAGCGTGTCACGGTAAATCTCCCATGTGAGGTCTTCCACTCTACCGTCCACCTTCTCGAGAGCCTGATAGATAGGTACCGTACCCACGGGCACAGGACAGTTACGGACAATCCACTCACGCGTCTCGTGGATATTGTCACCAGTGGAGAGGTCCATCAGGGTGTCGCCGCCCCACTTACAAGACCACACGGCCTTGTCGACCTCCTCCTCGATAGACGAGGTGGTGGCGGAATTGCCGATATTCGTATTGATCTTCACGGCAAAGTGACGACCGATAATCATCGGCTCACTTTCGGGGTGGTTGATGTTCGCGGGAATGACTGCCCGACCACGTGCTACCTCTGACCGCACGAACTCGGGGGTGATATGACTCTTGATGCCTAGCTCCTCACAATTCATGTTCTCACGGATGGCCACATACTCCATCTCAGGCGTGATGATGCCAGCCTTGGCATAGGCCATCTGGGTGATTGCACGCCCGGCCTTGGCACGACGAGGCAACTGGATATGCTCAAAACGCAGGTGGTCGAGCGACGTGTCGGCCAAGCGCTGACGACCATACTCCGAACTGACCTGTGCGAGTTGTTCGGTATCGTTGCGGTCGAGAATCCACTGCTCACGCATACGGGGCAGACCTTTCTTCAGGTCGACCTCTATCGCAGGGTCGGAGAAAGGACCGCTGGTATCATAGATATATACTGGTGCATTGGGTTCCATGTGGGGCACACCGTGTTCGTCGCGCGTCACCGTAGGAGTGAGGTTGACTTTGGTCATACCGACACGGATATAGGGGAACAACTGGCCCGGCATGTATGCTTTCTCACGCTGGGCGTAAGCCTTGTGATCGTTGATCATAATCGAAAAATGTGAATTAAGAATTCAGAAAAGCAGTTAAAGGACTAGAAGCCTCGGCACTGTCGGCGATAGCTCCCAGGCCCGCTTCGAAAGCCTGACGACCGGCGATGACGGCCTGACGGAAGGCGTCGGCCATCGCTACGGGATCACCGGCCACGGCGATCGCGGTGTTCACCAACACACAGTCGGCACCCATCTCCATGGCCTCGGCAGCATGACTGGGAGCGCCGATGCCAGCATCGACCACGACGGGCACGGTGGCCTGCTCGATGATAATCTGCAGAAAGTCTTTCATGCGCAGGCCTTTATTGGTGCCAATAGGTGCGGCTAGTGGCATAACGGTAGCCGCACCGGCTTCCTCCAGGTGCTTACAGAGTGTGGGATCGGCTTGACAATAAGGCAGTACCACAAAACCGAGCTTCACCAATTGTTCGGTGGCCTTGAGTGTCTCCACGGAGTCGGGCAGCAGATAGCGCGGGTCGGGATGGATCTCGAGTTTAAGCCAGTTGGTACCGAATGCCTCGCGCGCCATCTGAGCGGCAAAGACCGCCTCCTCGGCATTTCGTACGCCAGAGGTGTTAGGTAACAGTTGGATCTTCTGGTTTCGGGTGATGTGGGTTAACAGGTCGTCGTTCTGATCGTCGAGTTCGACACGTTTCATGGCGACGGTGACCATCTCTGTGCCAGAGACATCGATGGCACGGGCCATGAGTTCGTTGTTGCTGAACTTTCCTGTACCCAAGAACAGGCGGGAGCCGAACTCACGCCCCGCAATAACTAATTTACTCATGGTTGACTGTATTGATTAATTGTTTCATTTTCTGAACGGGATCATCGGCCCTCAAGACAGTACCGCTGAGGGCGATGCCACTGACACCGGTCTGGAGAATATCGGGGATATCCTCCTCGGTGATGCCACCGATGGCGACAATAGGAATGTGGATGTGTGCCTCTTCCATCTCACTGATGATCGTACGATAGCCATCAAGTCCAAGGACGGGGGCGAGCTTCTGTTTGGTGGTGGTAAAACGGAAAGGACCGCAACCGATATAGTCGGCAGAAGACTCGTAATGAGCCCGTACCTGATCGAAGGTATTGGCCGTTCCACCGATGATGAAACCGTCGCCCAACAGACGACGCGCCTCACGGATGGGCATGTCGTTCTGTCCCAGATGCACGCCGTCGGCATGGAGCTCACGCACCAGGCCGACACGGTCGTCGATGATGAACGTAGCACCGGCCTCATGACAAAGTCGTTGGGCGACAAGGGCTATGGGTCGCACCTCCTCATCGGTAGCGTCCTTCATCCGCAACTGTATCCATCGGCATCCGCCCTCAAGGGCCAGGCGAATGGAGTCGAGATAGGTGTAACGTTCTGTACAATGGGAGATAAACTGCAACATCACCTTATCCTCCACATGCGGCTTTAATGATGACGATACGAGCACCTTCCTGAAGAGCGGTCTGCGCCCAACTTCCACGGGGTATCATCTGATTGTCAATAGCTACAGCCACGCCCTTCTGAGGCAACTGCAGTTCGATAGCAAGGTCCTGTAGGTTACGGGCCTCGGTCTGATGGTCTTGGTTGTTAATCTGCACGTTCATGACGTATAAGCACAAAAAAAATCGAGCAGCCAGTGTTGTCACTTGCTACTCGAGGCATTATTTACTCTAAAATATATGATTCTGATTCTACTACATCCCTGCGACGGCATTACCCGCATCAGGTTCTATGGGTATCATCTCAGCTTCGGCACGTGGCCTCTGCACCCCGAGTATCGTTTTTTGACGCTGCAAAAGTAATCATTTATTTTCACTCCTGCAAGAAAAAGTCCGTTTTTGTTTGCGAGCACAAAAACAACGAGCCATCGACCTCATGCGAAGGCGACGGCTCGTTCCGTTTATCTCACGACAACCTTACGTTTATTGCGGATATAGAGGCCTTTCTTCAGTCGATGGCCATCGACACGTCGGCCACTGAGATCATAGACATGATTGTCTCCCGCCGGTGCCACCTCACGATGCAGCGCAGAGATGCCGGTGACAACAGCCTGATAGTTGTCGTAGCTGAAAGCCACGTCGGTGGCCGTACCCCAGATATACTGTTCCAGACCAGGATAGTCGACAAAGGGGTTACGGTTCTTCTGGATGGCATAGATACCCTCGTTACGACGGATCTCCTTCTCGCTGACGGGGTCCTGCTGTGCCCAACGGAGGAGCATCTTCAGAGCCCATCCTTTAAAGAAAGGAAAGACACTTCCATCGAGCATCGTCTTGTCACTCTTATCCCAGTCTTTTGGACTGCGGGTAACACCTTTCTCATTCTTGTACGACTCATAGCAGGTGGCCATATAGAAATAAACACGGGCCAAATCGCCCTTGTACTCATCATTGGGTTCGAAGACACGACCATTCTGTCCGGATATCTTGTAACCAAGACTGTCGACGCAACGCCCGAACTTAGAGAAACCGCCCGCCGATTGCTTCGTGATGTTCTCGCCCACCTCACCATAAGGATAATTAGAGCGTATGGAGTTTACCGACCGATCGGTCGGAAACAGATGATGCAGGTCGGTATACATCGGATACACCTCGGTGGTGTTGTTTTTCTGAGTGCCCTCATTAAACCAACTCTTTGGCATCGCATGCTCACGATTATACACCACACCCTCGTCATCGATATCCTCACCCTTGTCTTGATCCGTCACAGGAGTGAAATTGGAAATACCGGAATAAATCTCCCATATCTTCCCATCTTCGCGAAGGTCGTAAGAGTTGATGGCATTCCACACACCAGGTGTATACGACTGTATGGTATGCGGACTGATAATCTGGAAGAGCGCCGTCTTCAGTTCCGAGCCCTTCTTACCGTCGGCCGTCTGGTAGTAGGTACCTGTATCGTTCGGCCCTTGTGAGAAAACAACTGGTGATGTCAATATTGACATCACCAGTAATACATATCTTTTCATAAATTATTCTCCAGCCTTCTTGAACGAGAAGCAGACACCCTGACACAGTTCTACAAGATCTTTATAAGTATCCTTGTAGCCGATGATGGTGATCTCGTCGCCTACCTTCAGACCATTGTCGGCGATGAAGAACTTACGGGCATCACCCTGAGCATTCCATCCGGCATAGGTACCATAGACATAGAGTTCGTTGGTACCGTCGGTGATATAGAGATTACCATAATCGTTCTCCTTACCATTGCTGCCAAGGAGTGAACTGATCTTACCAGTCACCATGTAGTAGACGTTCTTGTCGTCAGGCATGGTCAGGAACTCAGCGATGGTGACAGCCTTCACGGCATGCTTCAGGACACAAGAACCATTGACCATCTGCGGACTATCCTTATAAGCGCCACGCTTACCAAGAACGGTCACCACGTCGCCCACCTTGATACCGCTGTCGAGGAAACCCTCCGCACGGTAAACCAGAGTCTCACCAGTGTAGTCCTTGATATAGAAGCTCTTGCCCTGGTTGTCTCTGTCGTAAACAGCTGTGATGACACCTTCCAGACGGTACTGGGTATCTCCCACCTCAGCGGCGAGGAACTCAGCCACGGTAGCATCGATGATAGCACCAGCCTGAGCGACAGCGAACTGTGAGGTGTACTCCCTACCATCCTTATAGGTCTTAAGGGTCACGGTCGTACTACGGTCGCCTGCGGTATTAGGCAGGGCACGGAACGTGATGGTGTTAGAAGTCACAGCTGAGATGAAGAGCCAGTCTTTGGCGTCCTGAGGAATCTCGGCATTGATACCATCGCCCTTGCAAGTGACGTGAGCCGTCACCTCACCACCCTCGAGAGGCAGAGCTACGGCAGCCACCTTCTCACCAGCAACGCTCAGTGAGTCGACCTTGATCAGTGACTTATTGATGTTTACAACGGTGACGTTCACCAGTTCTACAGTGCCGTTATAGAGCTGCTTCGGACCTTCCACGGTAACCTCGTCACCCACCTCAATACCGAGGCTGAGGAAGTTCTTCTCTGCACCCTTCTTATCAAGCGTACCATAGATATATACCTCACCGGTAGCATCTTTCAGATACCAGTTACCATAGGTCGTATTGGCAATCTTTGTCACAACACCGGTCACACGATAGGTCTTGGATTCCGGTCCAGCTATCACCTCTGCACAAGTAGCGGTAGAGACTGTTGCAACACCCTGGATAATGTTGATGATCTGGGTCTGACCATTACAAGAGACCTTCAGTTCGCAGTTGCGACCCTCGCCAGCCTCTGCACTGAATGTCAGAGTCGTCTCACCAGCATTTCCAGACAGCTGACTAACCTGCAGCCAGGCTGGCGTCTCAATGTATGAGACCACATCTTTTCCTTCAGCATCCTTCGTTGTCACCTTGATGACCTTCTCGAACTGCCAAGCTCCCTTTGCCATGAGGGTGATATTGGTTGATCCGCCATTGGTATTGAGAGCAACGTACGACTGTGACACCTGAATCTGATCAAGATATGTAGGATCATAGTCTTCAGAACAGCCAGTAAACACTGATGCCACCACTGCCAGAAGAGACGGAATGATATATCTAAGTTTCATATTCTTTAGATTTTTACTTTTAAACTATTAATTGAAGATGTACTTGATACCAATAGAAGCATACCAGCACTGACCAAGTGAGTAGTTCGGTGACCATGTCTTCGTATTGCCGTTGATCACAGAAGGTGTAGAGAAGGTAGCATAACCATCTGAATCGACACCCTCATACTTCAGGATACGCGGATCTGTACCAATCTCGGTATTCAGATACTTGGCAACACCCCATGAAGAGTTGAAGAGGTTCAGGACGTTCTTGATATCGAATGTCAACTGCAGGGCATGTGAAGTCTTACCAACGTTCACCTTGAAGTCGTGCTTATAAGCGAAGTCAACACGGTGTACCCAAGGAGAGTAAAGGCTATAAGCCTCGGCATACTCACCCTGATGGTTCTTCAGATAGTCGTCCTTATGAACATAGTCCATGAAACGCTTAGCATCATCAGCAGATACGAAACGGAATTCGCCCTTCTCCACCTGAGCGTCGGTCGGAATATAAAGTGCATCGTAGTTGTAACCGTCGCTGTTCATATCATTGACCATCATGTAAGAGTAGTTGTAACCACCGCGCCATGCCTCATAGACGAAGCTATAGTGGTTGCCACTCTTATCGTGGATCGTTGCATCGGCAATGATACGATCAGGTGTCACATACTGAGAATTGTGAAGTTTGATGTTGTTCGGACCCTCAATCGTGGGAACATATGTGAAGGCAGACTCTGCAGCAGAACCCGGCATACCTGTCACCTCCTTAGACACGGTATGTGTATAAGCAGCCATCAGAGAGAGCCATTCTGTAGGTTGTGCGTTCAAAGTGATGTTTGCGCTCCATCCGTAACCACGACTGGTGTTCTCAAGCACGAATGCCTTGGTACCAGTACGGAAGCCTGCAGGATAGATGGGACGGCTGTCGATACCATTGAAACGAGAGAAACCACCGACATTGGGGATACTCCAGTCAGAGATAGAAGCCGCATTGATGGTCTTGTTGTAGATACCCTCAACAGTCACCGTGAACGGGAAGTTAACAGGAATCTGATAGTCAAAAGCCAAAGAGGTCTTCCATACCTGCGGCATCTTGAACTTAGGATCAACACCGTTGATAGCAGAAGGAACAGTACCATCCTCAGGAGAAACGGTTGTTGGATAACCAAGAGCCTGCAACCTGGCAATCATCTCGCTGACATCGGTCATCGGACCGCCAGCGAACTGGCTCATGTCGAGATAACGGTTACCGTCCTTATCTGTCGTATAAGTGCCAGAATAGTTTGCGAATCCCTTTACGGGAGCATTGGTCTTTCCATCCCATACCTTTGTCTTGCTGTTCAGCTGAGCCTGATACTGCACGAGACCACCGTTGGTAGGCATATTCGTGAAGAACACAAGCGGCAGACGACCAGAGAAGAGACCGGTACCACCACGCACCTTCAAGCTCTTGTCACCAAACACATCATAGGTGAAACCGAGACGAGGTGAGAAGGTGATGCTGTTCTTAGGCCACTTACCAGTATCGATGTGACGGCCATTATAATCGAGTACTTTAATCGCATTGTTGGTCAGCAAGTCACTGTTGTTGAAGAACAGACCGTCGATACGCAGACCGTAGGTTAGTTTGAACTTGTCCGTAACGTTCCACTCATCCTGAGCATAGATGCCCGGGCGGTTGAACTGTACACGAGCAGCAGGCTTAGCCTCACCATCGTAACCATAGGTCAGACAGAAGATCTCTGGTGTGCTATTGAACAGAGCAGCAGGATCAACGACACCACCAACATACATATCATCGGTCAGGTTGTAACGATAGTAACCAGAACCATTACGCATATACTGGTTGTCGGCCATCTGATGCTCGAAGGTCACACCGGCCATAATCTTATGCGTGCCCATGTAATAGGTCACATCATCCTTGATGTTCCAAATGGTGTTATGAACGGCGTTGTTCCATGTGAACAACTCATAACCGAGTGCCATGTAGTTATCACCGTCACGTGTAATATCAATGAAGGGGAACTCGGAAGAGTTAGTACCACGTACGTCGTCGAGCTTAGAGATGGTAGCCAGGAACTGGTTGGAGAGGTTCTCCGTCAGACGGCTGTTCAGGTCAAGTGACCAAGAGTGTACGAGGTTCTCCATCGAGTACATGGAGTTGGCAAACGACATGGAGATAGGAGACATACGAGAGCTGACCATACGTGTACCACCATCCATAGAAGTAGCGTTAGGTGAATTCCAGATATTGTTCTTCGTGTAGTTATAACGCAGAGCCACCTTGTGCTTATCGTTGATGTTCCAGTCCAGACGGGCCATCAGCTTGTAGTTGCTCTCATCAGCAGGGAAGGCAGTCCAACTACCAGTATCATAGCCGTACTTGCTGGCCATGTAGTTAGAGACAGCCTCCAGATCCTTGTTCGTGGTACGAGAGATATAACGGTCGGGATCAGAAACACCATCCTCAGAACCTCTCCAACGATTCACCACGGTAGGAATCTTAATCATCTCACCATTGACGAAGAAGAACAGTTTATTCTTGATGATCGGACCACCGAGCGTGAAGCCATAGGTAGTCTTCTGGTCCTTCTCACGAGCATTCAGTATCTGCTGGCGCTTGACAGCGTCACCACGCAGATTCTCATTCTGGTGATAGATATAAGCACTACCTTTGAAGGTGTTCGTACCAGACTTCGTGATAGCGTTCACGCCACCACCGATGAAGTTGGTCTGACGAACATCATACGGGGAGATCACCACCTGCAACTCTTCGATGGCATCGATAGAGATCGGGTTGCCACCACCAGGCAACTTGTCGGAGAGACCGAAGTTGTTGTTGAAGTTGGCACCATCAACGGTGAAGTTGGCATTACGACCGTCACTACCAGCGAAGCTCATGCCGTTACCGCCGTAAGGAGACAGACGAGTAACATCGGTAATAGAACGGTTCACCGTCGGGAGGTTTGCAATCTGTGTGCTGTTAATGTTCGTAGCAGCACCGGTCTTCTCGGCAGCAAACTTCGAAGCCTTACCGCTTACCACTACCTCTGCCAGTTCGTTGGCGTCCTCAGAGAGCCATACTGAAAGGTTATAGGTCTCAGCCAACTGCAGGGTGATACCCTTCAGCGTCTTTGACTGGAAACCGATGTAAGAAACAGTCACCTCATAAGGACCACCCGTACGCATACCCTGGATAGAGAAGCGACCGGAGGTGTTGGTCACTGCCGTGTAACGAGTACCGGAAGGTTCGTGTACAGCCACAACCGTAGCACCGATGACATCCTCGCCGTTAGCATCGTCGAGCGTCACCTTTCCTGCCATACTTGATGTTGTGATTTGCGCCATAACTGTCAACGACAACGTCAACATCATAGCCACCAGAAAGAGAAATCTTTTCTGCATAAATCTAAGAATGTTTTAATTAATTAATCAGTAGGTTACAAACCTATTATATTTTTACGCTGCAAATATAGCGAAATTATCTGATTTAATGTTATAAAACGGCAACTTTTTTTAAAAATAGTGAAAGAACTTGAGATAGCTTATCTGAGCACCACGCCAGTCAGAATTCGACCCGATGCGATACCCAGTCGTCGGGCGGAAAAGAAATCATCATGACTGTCGTAGGTGCAAATGCCCACGACCTCTATATGCTCCGGCAGAATGCCTTCCGCCTGCAACTGCAGACGGTTGCAGGCCCAGAGGTCTATATGCCATTTCTTCACAAGACTGCCATCCATGGCAGGCAGTCGTCGGCTGATATGCGCCATCGGGAAGGCGGCCGCCTCAAACTGATCATACACCTCATCTCCCACCTCGAAATTGTCAAAAGAGATACCCGGTCCGATGACGGCCCTCATCTGTGGCGGATAAGACCGATAGACCTCCGTCATCATCAGCACCGCTTTCCGCACGATACGCTTGACGGTACCTCGCCAACCAGCATGTACCACACAAGCCGCATGATGCTCAGGGTCATATATAATAATAGGTATGCAGTCGGCCGTAGAGACACCAATGCAGATGCCCCGCACGTCGGTCATCAAAGCATCTACACCTTCAAGGAGAGGTGGACAAGCCATTGTGAGGCCATCCGCCGTCCGCAGAGACATCAAATCCTCCTGACAGACCCGACGGATCACCGTGCCATGCACCTGATGAGGCATGAACAGATCATTGACGGTCACGCCCAACATCTCACAAAGCAAGCGACGGTTCATCGCGACCGTCTCAGGCGCGTCACCACAATAAGCGTTCACGTTGAACTCACTATAGTTGTCATGACCATAGCCACCACGACGCATAGTACTGAAGGCCGTCAAGCCATCAGCCAGGTCATAATAAAGCAGTTGGGGTTCAGGCCTCTTCGCCCTCGTCGTCATCGTACTCAAAATCGTCGAGATCCTCTATATCATCCTCGTCAAGGTACACGATATCCTCATCTTCGCCCTCGTCAGCCAACTCCTCGGCAAAGCGTGTCATATCCTTATCGCGATGAACGAGCGTGTCCTCCGAAATGGCAACGGCCAATTTATTGCTCTCAGCATTCAGCTCACGCCAGAGCACGTCTTTCAACTCATCCAGTCCGAAGCCAGTCACAGCCGAGATAAACACCACCGGCAAATCCTCCGGTAGGGTCTCACGAAGCATCTCGATCAGTTCCTCGTCAAGCAGGTCGCACTTGGTCACCGCCAGTACACGGTGTTTGTCGAGCATATCAGGATTGAACTGTGCCAGTTCATTGAGCAGAATCTCATATTCTTTTTTGATGTCGTCTGTATCGCCCGGTACCATGAAGAGTAATAGGGAGTTGCGCTCAATATGACGCAGGAAGCGCAGACCGAGTCCTTTTCCCTCGCTGGCACCTTCGATGATACCAGGAATATCTGCCATCACGAACGACTTACCGTCGCGGTATCCGACGATACCCAGCGAGGGTTCCATCGTTGTGAACGGGTAGTTAGCGATCTTCGGACGAGCATTCGACAGAGCCGACACGAGAGTTGACTTACCCGCATTCGGAAAGCCCACCAGACCGACATCTGCCAAAAGCTTCAGTTCCAGGATAATGGTCATCTCCTGCATCGGTTCTCCCGGCTGCGCATAGCGCGGTGCCTGGTTCGTTGCTGTACGGAACTGGAAGTTACCCAGTCCGCCACGACCACCTTTCAGAAGTATCACCTCCTGACCGTCGTAGGTAACGTCGCAGATATATTTTCCCGTCTCAGCATTATAGACCACGGTACCGCAAGGCACGTCGATATAGACGTCCTTGCCGTCGGTGCCATGACACTTGTCACGACCGCCATTACCACCGTGCTCAGCGAAGACATGACGTTCGTATTTCAGGTGCAGTAACGTCCAGTAGTTATGATTACCACGCAGGATGATACTACCGCCCTTACCGCCGTCTCCGCCGTCGGGACCACCATTCGGGTTGTACTTCACATGCTTCAGGTGCATGCTTCCTTTTCCGCCTTTTCCCGAACGGCAATATATCTTTACGTAATCTACGAAATTAGATTCCATCAATCACTGCACAGATGTCACCAAAAATACGATCCAACTCACCAAGACCATTGATGTGATGGTGGATGCCTTCGTTCTTGTACCACTCAATCAGCGGCAGCGTTTGGTTACGATAGACAACAAGACGCTTTTTGATAGTCTCCTCGTTATCATCAGCACGACCGCTCTGCTGACCGCGCAGGATCAGACGCTTCATCAGTTCCTCCTCAGGCACATCCAACTCAATCATCGCAGCCACCTTATCGCCACGCTCATCAAGCATCTTCTTCAGTGCCTCAGCCTGTGGTATCGTACGGGGGAAGCCATCGAAGATCACCCCTTTGTGCTCACGACCGAAACTGTCGTATACTGATGCCAAGATGCTAACCATCAAGTCATCGGGGATTAACTGGCCATTATCGATATAGCCCTTGGCCGTCTTACCCAGTTCTGTACCATTCTTGATCTCACTACGGAGCACGTCGCCCGTAGAGATATGGTTCAGACCGTACTTCTCAATCATCTTATCACTCTGTGTGCCCTTGCCAGAGCCCGGGGCACCAAAAATTACGATATTCTTCATCTATTATTTAGCTTTTTATGTTATTCCACAATCGTATAGACATCCCTGAGCTCACGCCCCTGCTGGTCGTAGTCGAGACCATAACCGACGATAAAGTCATCGGGAATCCGGAAGGCGACGTAGTCGATATTCAGTTCCGTCTGCAACTTCTCGGGTTTGAAAAACAAGGAACAGATATGCACCGACGCTGGGTTTCTCGTACCCAACGACTCGATCATACGCTTCATGGTCTGACCGCTTTCCACGATGTCCTCCACAATCACCACCGTACGACCGCTCAGATCCTCATTGATACCAATCACCTCCTTGATCTTTCCCGTTGAAGTTGTACCTTGGTACGAAGCCAGTTTTACAAACGAGATCTCACACGGGATAGTCATCTCACGCATCAAGTCGGCGGCAAAGATAAACGAGCCGTTAAGCACTGCGAGAAAAAGAGGGTTTTTCCCTTCCATATCCTTACTGATCTGCTGTGCCACAGCCTTCACATGCTTCTTAATCTCTTCTTCCGTAATGGAAGTCTTAAATGTTTTGTCCTTGATTTTTACAATGCTCATCATCAGAACTGTTTAATGATGATGCAAAATTACGAAAAAATAACGGCAGATAGCACAGATTATGCAGTTTTTTATAAAAAAAAGTTTTTTTTTCCATGGAATATGAATAATCTGAGGTTTATTCCTTATCTTTGCAGCAAAGATATCAACCAGAAGAATGAAGATATTCACCAGTGCCCAGATCCACGAGTTGGACAAATACACGATAGAGAATGAGCCCGTCAAGTCTATCGACCTGATGGAAAGGGCTGCGAAGACCCTGACTCAAGCTATCACTGACGACTGGAACAACACTACTCCGGTAATCATTTTTGCTGGTCCAGGCAATAACGGCGGCGACGCACTGGCTATTGCCCGACTGCTTCTTGACAAGAATTATGATGTCAAGGCCTATCTGTTCAACATCTCCGGTCATCTCTCTGAAGACTGTGCGACCAACAAGAAAAGACTACTGGAGAAAAAAGCCAAAGCACTTATCGAGGTCGTCCAGGAGTTTGAACCGCCTCAGTTGGAGGCAGGTATGCTGGTCGTCGACGGTCTTTTCGGATCAGGGCTCAACAAACCTTTAGCCGGCGGCTTTGCCTCTCTGGTCAAATACATCAACGCCTCCCCGGCACAGGTTGTCAGCATCGATGTCCCATCGGGACTGATGACCGAAGACAACACATATAACGTCCGGGCGAACATCATCCGGGCCGACCTGACCCTCACCCTCCAGCAACAGAAGCTCTCGTTCCTGTTTCCTGAGAACCAGCAGTTCCTCGGTCAGCTGAAGGTACTCGACATCCGGCTTAGCAGAGAAGGCATTGAGAAGATCGATGCCAACTACACCCTTCTGGAAGAAAACGATATCCGTGCCCGACTCTTAAGCCGTGATCCGTTTGCCCACAAAGGAAAGATGGGCAATGCACTGATCATCGCCGGCAGCTACGGCATGGGCGGTGCCTCTGTACTGGCCACGAAGGCCTGTCTGCGTGTGGGAGCCGGTAAGGTGACGACACACACACCCAAGCGCAATAACATCATCATGCAGATCAGCGTCCCAGAGGCTGTCATCCAATTCGACCGTGAGGAAACGACCTTCTCCGAGGCTGTTGACACGGAGGACTTCAATGCTGTGGGTATCGGACCTGGTCTAGGCACCAGCGAGCAGACAGCCATCGCCATTATCGCTCAGTTGCGCCGCACACAATGCCCGATCGTAGCCGACGCTGACGCCATCAATATCCTAGCCAACCACCGTGCTTGGCTGCAGCAGTTGCCGAAGGGCATCATCATGACTCCCCACCCCAAGGAGTTCGACCGACTGGAAGGCCGTTGCACCGACAGTTTTGAGCGCCTCATGAAAGCCCGTGATCTGGCAGAACGCCTGCAGGGCTATATCTTATTAAAAGGTCATCACACCTCTCTCTGTCTGCCCGACGGGCATATCATGTTTAACTCCACAGGCAACGCCGGCATGGCGACAGCCGGTAGCGGTGACGTGCTGACAGGCATTATCACAGGACTGCTAGCACGCGGCTACAAGCAGGATGACGCCTGTGTCGTCGGCATGTACCTTCATGGTCTGGCTGGTGATATCGCCGCCCGAGAACTCGGAGAAGAGAGTGTCATCGCCAGTGACCTGATCCAATATCTGCCACAGGCTTTCAAGAAACTAAGAGACTGACATCATGATTCACATTCTGAATAGAACACATCAGGCAAGATGGATCCTTCCTCTTTGTCTCCTTGCCTTCTCACCCATATCTGCCCAGACCAGCACCAGCTATTACCGGCCGGGCGTAACGACCGAGGGGGCAGTCTATTTCCTGCCCAAGACAGCCGTTAAGGTTACCGTACAGGTTGAGAAAGCTATCTACACCCCAGGCGACCTCTGCAGATACTCAGAGCGTTATCTTCGCATCAAGGACGTATCTCCAGAGCCGTCTGTCAGCTACCGCATCACCGCAATCCGTCAGGAGGCCTTGGCCGTAGCCGACACCACCAAGCGCTATGCCGTGAAGTTTGACGCACGCACCTCTGCCTGTCGCGTCGTTCTGTCTGACGACGGCATCTTAAAAGCCATTAATACCGAGGAAAAGACCATTGGCCATTCGAAGGCAACAGACAACCAACCGCCAAAGGCCGTCAGTCAGGCTCAGCCCCCCTCACCTCACCAATACCTCAGTGAGGAGATGCTTGCTGCAGGCAGCACAGCCAAGATGGCAGAGTTGATAGCCCAGGACATCTATGAGATCAGGGAGAGCCGCAACCTACTTGTTCGTGGTCAGGCCGACTACATGCCGAAAGACGGAGAACAGTTACGACTGATGCTCAGTCAACTGGAGCTGCACGACCGTGTCCTGACAAGTATGTTCACCGGAACGATCGCCAAGGATACTACCGAGTATACCTTCACCGTCGTTCCCGACAAGAGTCTCTCGCGTGACATCCTTTTCCGTTTCTCCCAGAAACTCGGACTGGTTGATAGCGACGATCTTTCCGGAGCGCCCTATTACATCAGCATCGAAGACCTCGGCACCGCTCCAAAGCCGGAGCCCGTCGACCCGAAAAAGAACGCGAAGCCCGTGCCAGGCATCTATGTGAATATTCCAGGCAGGCTGCGCTCTACAGTTGCCGACATGGAGAAGACGTTTGTTACCGACGAGTTCCCTGCCGGACAATTCGGCAACGTGGAACTGCTGAGCGGTGCGCTCTTCAACAAACGTTATACGACGCGCCTGTTGCTCCATCCTATTTCTGGGGCGGTGGAGAAGCTCGAGGCAGAGCAACCCAAGTGATGATCCCTACCCCCCATAAAAAAGCTCCGGATACTTGAAGCATCCGGAGCTTTTAATATATACGTTCTATCAAGAATGCCGATTAGCCGAGCTTGCCATCAGAACCGAGCACATTCACAATCTTGTGGATGTACATCTTCTTCATGTTCTCACGAGCAGGCTTCAGATACTGGCGAGGATCGAAGTGATCGGGATGCTCAGCCAGATACTGACGGATAGCAGCGGTCATAGCCAGACGAGAGTCTGAGTCGATGTTGATCTTGCAGACAGCGCTCTTAGAAGCCTGACGGAGCTGCTCCTCGGGGATACCTACAGCGTCGGGCAGGTTACCACCGAACTTGTTGATGGTATCAACCTCGTCCTGAGGAACTGAAGAAGAACCATGGAGCACGATGGGGAATCCAGGGAGCTTTTTCTCAATCTCAGCCAGCACATCGAATGCGAGTGGCGGGGGAACGAGCTTACCAGTCTTCGGGTCACGTGTGCACTGCTCGGGCTTGAACTTGTAAGCACCGTGAGAGGTACCGATAGAGATAGC
>JAEEGL014453638.1_pt1 | contig 20943 bp, 6 predicted proteins | sample 9134231 | NCBI WGS metagenome assembly JAEEGL01 (sample SAMN16246548, study PRJNA631951) | gut metagenome | biome: gut microbiome; feature: rumen; material: fiber-attached | host: Bos | place: Iran: Karaj | collected 2018-10
ACTCACGACCAGTAATCTTAGAAATCTCACCCAGGTACTTCTCCACCACTTCGGGAACTGAGTCGTAGTAGGGGTTGCAGGCCTCACGGTGCGTGAAGAAGGTCTCGGGGTTCTCAGCGGTACCGCGTGTGATAGGACGCTCGGGCGACATGGCACGGTCGCGGAAACGCTTGATGAACTCTTCCTTCACGAGGGGACGGATGTCCTCCTGGTCCATGAGTTCAATCTTGTGGTATTCGTGAGATGTGCGGAAACCGTCGAAGAAGTTCACGAACGGTACGCAGGTCTCCAGCGTGGCCAGATGGGCCACAGCGGTAAGGTCCATCACCTCCTGCACGCCACCTTCGCAGAGCATGGCGAAGCCTGTCTGACGACAAGCCATCACGTCCTGGTGGTCGCCGAAGATACAGAGTGAATGGCTGGCCAGCGTACGGGCCGACACGTCGAACACGCAGGGAATCAGCTCACCGGCAATCTTGTACATGTTAGGAATCATCAGGAGCAAGCCCTGAGAAGCGGTGAATGTAGTGGTGAGGGCACCAGCCTGCAGCGAACCGTGAACGGCACCGGCAGCACCTGCCTCCGACTGCATTTCCTGAACCATGACGGTCTGGCCCCACAGGTTCTTGCGACCACGGGCAGCCCACTCGTCAACATGCTCCGCCATAGGCGAAGACGGGGTGATGGGGTAGATAGCAGCTACCTCAGAGAACATGTAACTCACATGAGCCGCAGCCTCGTTACCATCACAGGTGATAAATTTCTTTTGTTTAGCCATTTTGTTAAATTAATGTATTAGAAGTTATTAATTAGTGTTTTTTTGATTCTTTCAAAGAACTTTCAATTTTAGTAATTCTGTCGGAAAGACTGATAATCTGCAAAAGCAATGCCCAGCCTGCAACTGACACAAACACACCCCCTACGAACGTCACGACAGCTTCCGGAAAACTCATCTCCTGATGAGATTCAAATATTCCCTTGCTCACGAGAAAAGTAAAGAGGATGCCACCAATCAAGCCCATCCAAGCAATTGCAACCAACAGTTTTTCAATTTTTGATCGCTTCATCTTTCAAATGAAATAATACCTAAAAATAATGATTCGTTTATAAACGGTTGCAAAGGTACAAAGAAAATCCCGAATTGCAAAGCAGAGTTTGCAAAATATTGCTAAAACTGTTGTGTTATTGTTCAAGGATTGTTATTTCTGTCCTACCAGCAATATGTAGAAACTGAGTTATACATTATAATATAGTTAATCTGGAAAAACCCTGCAACTCTGCATACTCTGCACCTTTGTTCTGTATTTTGCTGTATCACAGCAAATAAGCTGGTGTACACTTTGCGCAAAACCCTACACCCAAGTCCTCATCGCCGAAATTGTCTTCCCGATTCATCTTTACTTATCTTGCCGATGAAAACTGCCGCCGTTTGGAAAAACACGAACGCCATCTGGAAAAATACTGCCGCCGTTTGGAAAAACACGAACGCCGTTTTTTCGTCCCAAGGCTTGGGACAAATAAGCGGCCAACCTTCCATCTTTATTGTCTTGCCCTCCTACCCGGCAGGCTTTCCCTCCAGCTGGAGAATGCAGGGTTCAGTGCAGGGTTTGCAGCAAAGTGTACACCTTTCAATATTCTGAAAAACAAACACTTAAACAGAAAGAATGCAGGGTCGCAGGGTTTTCATGGAAATCGCATATAAAACGGTGATAAGCCGTAATTACTCAGTCTCATGGGCATATCAGCAAAGACGTAGAGGTGGTCATCGATGAGACTGAGATTGAGGACGACAAGAAGTGGGAACGCATTGAAAGGCCAGGTCACCTACACCGTCCTGATGGACTAAACCTATAAGAATGTCAACACCATTCTGGCACTTTCTCACAATTTCTTTTGGCAGTCTCGGAAATAATGCTTAACTTTGCACGTATGAAAAACAAGCAGTTATTTCTCATCACCCTTTTTCTCGCTCTCAGCACTGCCTCCAGCTGGGGAAGGACCGACGTCGCCGAACAGACAGACACTTTGCTCGCCCGCCTCGACGACCGCATCTCCGAGTGCCTCGACGATGCCACACGTCTGGATGAGGGCTACGAGCTGATACAACAGGCACTCGCGCTGAAAGGCGTCGAAAGTGCCAAGTTCTATCCCATGATGCGCTTCCATGAGGGCACCTACTTCATGGGGAAGGGCGACATAGCGCGTTGGAAGGAGAACCGCCTTCAGCTGTTTCAGGAACTGCCCTTCGACGACTGGGAGGAGATGAGCATCATCATTCCACAGGAGCTAGGCGTCATATACCGGCGCGAGGGAAAGACCGATTCAGCTTTCTATTACTACAACAATGCCCTGGACGAGTCGCGCCGGCAAGACAATCTGGAGTGGCAGGCAGCCATCGCAGCCAATGTGGGAATCCTCCACTACAACCTTAGCCATTTCACAGAGGCGGAGTATTACCTGCAGCAGGGGCTGGGATATGTGCGACAGGTCGACGACCCTTACACTGAGCTTTGCCTGTTGCAGACTTTAGGTGCGGCAAAGGTGGCACTTGGCAAGCTGAACGAGGCCGAGCCGCTGTTGAAGGAAGCCTACACGATGGCCACTGAGGCCGAGTCGCCCGACTGGCAGCTACGCTGCCTGACCACGATGATGCCGATGTACGACAAACTGGGAAAGGCCGATTCGGCACAGGTGTGCATGGAGCACGGAAATGCCATCCTTCCGCTATTGCCGCAACAGGGCATCACAGCAGTAGGATTCGTCACCTCGCGCGCGAATCACTATTATGATACAGGGCAGTGGAGCCTGGCCGTCAGTGACTTCGAGACCATCATGGCTCATGGAGGGGGAGGAGTGAAAACGGCTGCAGTATACGAGAAGATGGCCCGCTGCTATGCACATCTCGGCCGATGGCAAGAGGCCTACTTCCAAATGGACAGTGCCCGCATCGAAGCCGACACGCTGGCATCGGAGAGGCTGACGGCACAAATGGCCGACTTCAACGTGAAGTACCAGGTGATGGAAAAAGACCTGCAGATAGCCCGTCTTCGCACTTGGCGGATGTGGATAGGCATTGCAGTCACCCTGGCAGTACTGACGATAGCTGCCTTATGGGTCTACTCCCGACAGCGGCGCAAACGACACGAAGCCCAGATGCGCATCGCCACCCTAGAGGATGAGCGCCGACGAATAGCCAAAGAACTCCACGACGGACTCTGCAACGACATGCTTGCACTGGAGATACGCATGCAATGCAGTGGCAAAGACAGCTTCTCCGACCAGCTAAACACGCTACGCCAGAAGGCCCGACACATGTCGCACCAGCTCATGCCTCCAGAGTTCACCCACCTCAGCCTGCACCAGCTACTGCAGCACCATATCGACATGCTCTGCCAGAACACCACACTCCGTGCCAGCTATCAGGCCCTTCCTGCCGACAACGGCCTGTGGAAGCAGATTCCAGCAGAGGTCAGCCATGAAGTCTATCGCATCGCACAAGAGCATGTGGCAAACATTGTCAAAGGCGGCACTGCTGCCAAGCTCTCCGTCAGCCTGCAACAGACAGCAGAAGGGCACTATCGGCTCAGCATCGTTGACGACGGACATCCCAGCGGCACAAGCAACCAAGCCGCCACCGAGGGATTAGGCCGTCGCACGCAGAATGACCGCATTGTCAGCATCAAAGCCCATGGCAGCAGCTACCAGACCAACGGAGAAAACCACTTCGAACTGGAGTTTTCAGCATGAACATATCACCTGAATAAGTGATATTCGCAGGGCACCATAGCAGAAAAAGCCTGCCGAGTGCATGCTTGTCGGTTTTATTTGCTATCTTTGCATGCCTTAAACAGTAAAGAGTGAGATTTATGCAAACACCAGAGCCTACATACCACATACTGGCACTTGACGACCATCCGATGGTACTTGAGGGGATAACCCATCTGCTATCTGCCACCCCACCCTACCACGTCGAAGGAACGACCAGCAGCAAGGAACTATTTGCCCTGCTAGAGGGTGGAAACCAGTTCGACCTCTTCATCCTCGACCTCGAACTGCCCGACGCCAATGGCTTCGAAGTGCTGAAGACCATCCGCCAACAATGTCCCAACGCAGCCATACTCATCTACACCATGCATGAAGAGCCCTGGATACTGGCACGCCTGGCACGTCTCAGCATACAGGGCGTCGTCTCGAAAAACTGTCCCGTAGGCACGCTCGTGGAGGCAATCAGCGTCATCCGCGAAGGCGACACTTATTACAACGAAGCTTTCCTCCGCCAGCTGGAACTCCTCTCCGACGAGAAGCCCAGCGACAAGATGGCTAGCTCGCCCGTCTTCCAGCTCAGCGAGCGCGAGCAGCAGGTGCTGCAGTGCATCAGCGAGGGCATGACCACCTCGGAAATTGCCGACCGCCTCTTCCTCTCCACCAACACCATCGGCACCTACCGCCACCGCCTGATGACCAAGTTCGATGCCCACAACGTGATTCAGCTCATCAGCAAGGGGCGCAAGTATCTCGACACATAAAAGTAGTCTTCTCCTAACACTTTATTTATACCTCCAATGATAAAAACCAAACAGTTATCAACATGAACAAGAAAGCATTATTATCATTCCTCCTTCTTTACCTGCCATTGGCCGTAGCAGCAGATGATGTTCAAATCAATGGCTTGTGGTATAACATTGATAAAAATGGGAATTTCGCCCAAGTTATACAATATAAAAATAATGTAAAATACGAAGGCGACATCGTAATTCCCCCCACGGTGACTTATGACGGTGTGGAGTATAGTGTGACAAAAATCGGAAGCAACGCGTTTTCGGGGTGTTCCAGTCTAACAGGAATCAGCATTCCACAAGGAGTGACGAGCATTAGTAACTATGCGTTTAATAGTTGCTCCAACCTGGTTAAGGCAGAATTTAGCAGCATAGAAAGTCTCTGCAGAATAGTATTCACCACTGAACGGTCAAATCCATTATACTATGCCCATCACCTTTTTGTCAATGGAGAAGAAGTAACGAATGTAATTATCCCTACCTCAGTGACAAACATCGGAAAATATACGTTTTATGGATGCTCCAGTCTGACAGAGATCAACATTTTACAAGGAGTGACGAGTATTGGAAGCTGTGCGTTTTATGGTTGCTCTAGCCTGACAGAGATCAACATTCCACAAGGAGTAACAACCATTGGAGACAATGCGTTTTATGGTTGCTCCAGCCTGGCAGAGATCAATATTCCACTAGGAGTGACGAGTATAGGTTACAATATGTTTTATGGTTGCTCTAGCCTGACAGGAATCAACATTCCACAAGGAGTGACGAGCATTGGAAATTATGCGTTTTCGAGCTGCTCCAGCCTTACAGAGATCAACATTCCACAAGGAGTGACAAGCATTGGAAGCTATGCGTTCAGGGGATGCTCTAGTCTGGCAGAGATCAACATTCCACAAGGAGTGACGAGCATTGGAAGCAATGCGTTTTCAGGGTGTTCCAGCCTGACAGGAGTTACAATACCCGATGGTGTGACCAGTATCGCACAATATACATTTGCGTATTGTTCCAACCTGACAGAGATCAACATTCCACAAGGAGTGACGAGCATTGGAATGGATGCGTTTTCGGGATGCTCTCACCTGACAGGAATTAACATTCCACAAGGAGTAACGAGCATTGGAGAATTTGCGTTTAATGGGTGCTCCAGCCTGACAGGAATCACAATACCCGATGGAGTGACCAGCATCGGACAAGATACGTTTCGGGGCTGTTCTAGCCTGACAGAAATCAACATTCCACAAGGAGTGACGAGCATTGGAAGCGGTGCGTTTGGGGGGTGTTCCAGCCTGACAGAGATCAACATTCCACAAGGAGTGACAAGAATCGAAGGCGACGCATTTCGGAATTGCTCTAACCTGACAGAGATCAACATTCCACAAGGAGTGACGAGCATTGGAAGCAGTGCGTTTCAGGGTTGTTCCAGCCTGACAGAGATCAACATTCCACAAGGAGTGACGAGCATTGGAAGCGGTGCATTTTATAATTGTTCTAACCTAACCAAGGCAGAATTTAGTAGCATAGAAAGCCTTTGTAATATGAAATTCAACGATTTATATTCAAATCCTTTAAGCTACGCCCACCACCTTTTTATTAATGGAGAAGAAGTAACGAATGTTATTATCCCAACCTCAGTGACAAGCATTGGAAACTATGCGTTTTCAGGTTGCTCTAGCCTGACAGAAATCAACATCCCACAAGGAGTGACGAGCATTGGAGAATATACGTTTTATGGCTGTTCCAGCCTTACAGAGATCAACATTCCACAAGGAGTGACGAGCATCGCACAAGCTACATTTTCTGGCTGTTCCAGCTTGACAGAGATCAACATTCCACAAGGAGTGACGAGTATTGGAAGCAGTGCATTTGATAATTGTTCCAGCCTAACCAAGGCAGAATTTTGTAGCATAGAAAGCCTCTGTAATATTAGATTCAACAATTCAAATTCAAATCCATTATACTACGCTCATCACCTTTTTGTCAATGGAGAAGAAGTAACGAATGTAATTATCCCTACCTCAGTGACAAGCATTGGAAACTATACGTTTTATGGCTGTTCCTATCTGACAGAGATTAACATTCCACAAGGAGTGACGAGCATTGGAAGATATGCGTTTAATGGTTGCTCCAGCCTGACAGGAATCACAATACCCGATGGGGTGTCCAACATCGGAGATGTAACGTTTTCAGGTTGCTCTAACCTTTTGTCGATTGTATGTCTTTGCCCAACACCCCCCACGTGTAGTAAAACGGCATTTTACAATGTCCCTACATATACATGCATCCTCTATGTCCCAGCTGAAAGCATAGAAGCATATTCTACCACTTACCCTTGGAATTCTTTTACTAATATCCGTCCCTTTGTGGATAATGCCATATCTGAAGCAGAATGGGCAATACTGGGCACCATCAAAGACGACCTTGTGGAAAAAGGCTGGTCAAAGCCCTGGGACATGAGCGTAGGCATAAGCTGTGCCGAATCGCTACAGGGAATCACCTTGGAGAACAAACATGTGACACAACTCAACCTTTCGAACTGTCAACTCAATGGCAGCTTCCCCTATGTTATCCTGCAACTGCCCTATCTTGAACAACTCAATCTGTCCTACAACCAGCTCAGTGGCGATGTCTGCACAGGTATCGATGCTACAAACCCACCGGCAGCTCTACAAACTTTAACCACCATCAACCTCTCTCACAATCAGCTGACAGGCAATATTGGAGCTTTTGCCTCCCATTTCCCTCATTTGCAGAGCCTCAACGCTTCATACAACAGCCTGACGGAAGTCAATCCTATTATTCCTTCAACAGTGACCGACCTCAACATCGGCTATCAAAGTATCGACCAGACATACGACTTCAACCTGACAAACCCCTCGCACGACTACCTTTACCAGCAACTTCCCAGCTTGCTGCGCTACGACCACGCCTCACAAAGTTACAAAAGCACCATCAGGTTGCTTTGCACAGCAGGCGATGTCACCACATATAATATAAATATGAGTAATAGCGAATGGGGAGCCGAATTCACCCTCGACCACGAACAAGGCGGGTGGTCTATCCCCATCGTTTCAAGCAACTACGCTTTCCATGGTGAAAATGGCAGTCAGCTGCAAGCTATGCTCCTGAAAGACAACAGGCAGAAGACAGGTACCACCTTCGGCTTGACGCTCCATTTCGCCTCTGGCGATGCCAATTTCGACGGTGACGTAGACGTTACCGACCTGCAAGCCTCCATCCTTGAAATCATGGCTCAGCACGGTCGCTCACCTTTCAATTTTACCGCTGCAGATATCAATAATGACAATGATCTGAATGTGCTTGACGTCATCATGCAGGTGAACCAGCTGATGAGCTTAGCCCCCAACGCTACATCGAGAGCCAACAAACAAAAAGCGAACACTACTACCACATCCGACGCCTCAGTCTTTGCTGACGGCAGCGACCTGATTGTCTATTCCGATACTCCTGTCGCTGCTTTCGACATCAGGGTCGCCAACGCCACCTTACTCTCGCTTTCAGAAGCACTCACCCTCGCAGGCATCACATGTTCCGTGAAAGATGGCAATGACGGTCTCCATCTTATTGGCTATTCCCTCAGTGGCGGCTTGCTTCCCACGGGTAAGACATGCATCGCAAAATTAAAAGGGACGGCACCCAGCATAGCATCAGCAACGCTATCCGACGGACAAGCTAATAAGATTATCACCATCTGCAACCAACAACCTACCGGCATCAGGTCTGTCGCCCCGGCTCATGTAGACATCCATCAGGAGGGACATCAAATCGCCATCTGCTCTGACGGATCGGGCGGCACGCTCTCTTGGCAAATTGTCACATCCGACGGACGACTGGTAGGCAAAGGAGATATAGACAACAGAAACGCCCGTATCATTCCCATTGACATCCGCCACCACGGCCTGCTCATCGTCACCGTACGCTCAGCTAATCAAACTCTTATCAACAAAATCATCAATATCCGATAAACCATGAGATACGTCAACTATACACTCCTGCATCTGTTATTCTCAGTGATTTGCCTCCAACAGGCACACGCACAAGAAGAAAACAAAATCTCTATACCTGACCTTGTTGGTATGGAGAGTTCGACAATCACGTTGCCCATCTACCTTGACAACACCTCAACCGACATCACTGGCCTACAGTTTGATTTGACTGTACCACAAGAGGTTATGACCCTACGGACTGGCGATGTGACGCTTAGTGAACGTAAATCCGATCACGCCGTTATCGTTTCGTCGCTAGGTAACGGCAAATATCGATTCATGGTCTATTCACCTACCAGCAGCACGCTGAAAGCCAACTCTGGTGAACTGATCACCATCGGAGCGCAAATCGCCGATGCCATCGACAAGAACCAAACATACCCTCTCCAGCTATCTAATGTCAGCATCGGCGATACCGATGGAAACAACGTAGCTACCGGTTTCACAGACGGAACATTCAAGTGCATTTCATGTCCTGACTTCACCGTTTCCGACATCCAGTGGAACAAGTCGTCATTATCTCCTGGCGACATCCTTGAGTTAAGCTGGAAAGTGAGCAACATCGGAAACGCGGCTTCCCAAGGTGGATGGAGCGAACGCATCATCATGGTTGATGCCAGTGGGGCTGAGAGGTATCTGGGCACTTGTTATTACAGCGATGCCACACTCGGCGCGGGGAGCACCGCATCACGAACGGCCAGTGTGGCTCTGCCTCTGCTGCCTGGCCTGGAGGGTAGTGCCGATGTCAGAATAGAATTGCTGCCAAACTCCGACTCGGGCGAAGGGAATGCCTACAGGGGCAACAACACGGCACAAACCACCTCTCATGGCATCATGCTGTCAAAGAACATTTGCCTCACCCTGCCGAAGACATCAATAACGGAAGGTGAGGAGTCCGTCTTACGCTGCAAACTCACGCGCAGCGGTCATACTGACGAGGCGAAGGCTGTTACCCTAACGATGCTTTCTGGCGACAGCCGAGTCACACTCCCCCAGGATGTGAGCATCCCACAAGGGCTGTCCACTGTCTATTTCGACATCACCCTCATAGATAACGATGTCATCGACAACGACTCTCGCTTTGTCATTCAGGCTTCTGTAGATGGCTATGATGACGTACAACAAACTCTTCTGATAACAGATGACGAACTGCGACAGCTCACCTTAAGCGTCTCAAAATCTGCTCTTAATGAAGGTGACTTCTTCACGCTCACCGTTCAGACCGTGAAAGCCATGTCAGAGCCGATTACCGTAAAACTCATCGCTGAGCATCCCGAGCGGCTATTGATGCCAGAGACGGCGACCATCGCAGCTCATGCCACACAAGCAGAAGTAACACTCCAGGTTGTGGACAATGAGGTCATCGAACTGCCAGCAAGCCTTACGATAAAGGGCATAGCAGACATGCACCTGCCTGGAGAATGCCTCATCATGGTGGATGACAACGACATGCCCGCGATTGACTTGGAACTGTCAGCCTCGACCGTGAGCGAGAATGCGGCGAAGCCTGCCGTGATTGCCATGCTACGGCGTACCACCTATACTGACAGAGAGGCAACCATCCTGTTGTCCACATCGTCCAGCGACATCTTGTTGCCGGCCAGCAAAATAACAATGAAGGCCGGTGACACTGAGAAGCAGTTCTCCATCAACGTGAAGGACAACAACCAGACCGACGGCAACCGACAAGCCGACATCATTGCCGCCGTTAGCGTGTCGTCGTGCAACTGCTCTGCCGAAGCCGGTACTGTCGGGTCTGTCACAAAGACACTCGACATCACCGACGATGACGGTCCCGCACTGCAAATCGCTTCCTCGCGTGCGTCTTTGGTTGAAGGCAGCGGTGAGTCTGCCACCCTCACCATCTCCCGCAACACCACTACTAATACGTCGCTGACCGTGACACTCAGCAGTGATCATGACGCTGCTGTGACCTATCCGCATACTGTCACTATCCCGGCAGGTGCCACCTCAGCAGAAGTGACCATCACCCTCAGGGATGGCGCGACTACAGAGGTCAAGTCGATAGCATTCACCGCAGAGGCTGACAACCATGCCAAAGGTTCTTATTGGATTGCTATTGCTGAGACGCCCTATCCTGTCGCAGTAGTGAAAAATGTTACCATTTCATCCTCTGAAGTGACCAGCGGAGGAGACGTTGAAGTGACGCTCACCGTCGCAAATGTGGGCACTGCAGACCTGCCTGAGAATACTAAAATAGAATTCTATGTCGACGGGAAGAAACAACTCTACACCTTATCGACCAATCAGGTTCTCGCTCCGGGTGAAGAAGTCACGATGACCGAGACGCTCTTCCTGCCGGAAACAGTAGGCGAGCATCAGATCACGTTCAAGGTGGAAGACTGCGAAGGAACAGGTGAATCTGCTTCCACCACATGGACAGTGGGAAACAGTCCTTCTGCTCCAGTCACACTCACCACCACCTCGCCTTTCACCGCTAGCATTACCCCCGACAAGGCAACCTACCACCAGGAGGACGTGGTTACGCTCAGTGGCCAGCTGCAAGGGGAAAAGACTGCCCGCACTGATGTACAGATTACGCTGTACAACGATGACGCACGGCAGCAGCTTACAGCCACCACGGATGCTGAGGGACGCTTCACCACTACCTACCAATTGCGTTCTCTCCAGACCGGGCACTTCACCGTGAGCGCAGGCTATCCGGGAGAGAAGGTCTCAGAGGAAATGGGTAGCTTCGACGTGTATGGACTGACCGCTGAAGCACCTGAAAGCATCGAATTGGTACTGCCGGAGACCTATACAGGCAGCATCAAGATTTCCAACCCGGGCAACAAGGCACAGACAAACGTGCGGGTGGAAATGCTTTCAGAGTCCGGCACTTGCGACTTCTCGTTCTCCACGCTCAACAGCATTTCTGCCGGTGCCACGGCAGAGCTGCCTTTCACCATCACAACGAAGGAACTTAGTGAGGGGAATGAGTGGCAGAAAATGTCCCTCGTCGTCACCACCGACGAGGGTGCAATTGTCCGTCGTACCATCAGGTATCATGTGCAGTGCAAGACAGGCAAGCTAAAGTCCTCTGCAGCATATATCGATGCCACGATAAATGTGCACACGGCAAAGGAATATCCCATAGTGGTGAAAAACATCGGCAAAGGCGAAACAGGAAGAATCTCCCTCTCGCTGCCCTCATGGGTAACTTCCACCACACCAAAAGAGATGGCATCCATCGCTCCAGGCGACTCTGCCACGGTGCTGCTGAAATTCAATCCCACCACCGAGATGCAACTCAATGTGGCTGTCACTGGCCAGATTGGTCTGCTTTGTGACGATGGAGAGGGTACTACCATACCCTTCCGTCTCACACCAGTTTCGGAACTCCTAGGAAGACTGACGCTTGATGCGGTGGACGAACTGACTTTCTACACCGAGGAAGCACCTCATTTGAGCAATGCTACGGTGAAGGTGATACACCCCTCCACTAAACAGGTCGTCGCCTCAGGAACAACCGATGCCAATGGTCTGTTCTCCGTAGAAATGGATGAGGGATGGTACAACCTCCGTGTGGAAGCCGACGACCATGACCCGTACACCGACAACATTGTAGTGAATGCAGGAAAAGAGCTGAAAATGCAGGTTCCACTTAGAGCCAATGCCATCAGCTACAATTTCGATGTAGAGGAAATAGAGTTGGAGGATGGTTACAAGGTAGATGTTAAGGTGGTGAGCGAAACGAGTGCTCCCATCCCTGTCGTTGACATCTGGTGGGATAAGCAGTGGCATGAGCCAGGTGACATCTTCCCAGTGGTGGCTACCAATAAAGGATTCTTTAGCGCCTACGACATCGAGGTGAGTATGGCTCCGCAGCCTGGAACAAAATTCATCTTCCTTGATGACCCTCACTGTGATGAGCTAAAAGGAAAAACCTCCGTGGAATACTTGGTGAAAGTAGTGAAGGATGATGGGGAGAATGAGGCTAATCATGCGCCCCAAAAGTTAGTTAAAGATAAAGCTGAGAATCAATTTAAAGCCCCAACCCATATTTCATTTACAGATTGCGTAAGTTGGGGAGTTGGAATCACTTATAACATTGTCTGCTGTAATAAAAAAATGCCACATTATAGCGTTAGTTTTAATTACAAAGGTGAATGCAATAGCTATGGAGATAGTAATGGCTGGAGTGGCTGGAGTGGTTCCGTTGAATCACCTCTACAGCAAATAACCACAGCATGTGGAGAAGAAAAACCAAACGAAGAAGCAGAATGTGATGAGGAACCTAATTTCGTCTTCAAGCTAAAGTCTGCAACTTTTAATGATGAAATTTGGGGCATAGCTGCTGATGGAGTGTCAAAAATTAAAATTATCCTTGATAAAGATTCTAAAATACCCAAGGAAGATTGTGGTTATACTTATGATTGGGGGCTTTTTGATGATGACCAAGGTCAACAGCCATTGAATTGTAATATTTATAATATTGAAAATGAAAACACATTGGACAAATTTATGCTCACAGCTCCTAAAGACTACCCTTGGGAAGATGCCAAAGAGTCTAATCATACAATTTATGCCATTCTAAGAATTAATAAAAAAGGGAGTGAAGAGCTATATGCCAAACCTATTCCCATAATTATTAGCCGTGTGCCTGTAGTCTTTGTACATGGATTGAATTCAAGCCCAGATTGTTGGGATGACATGTTAGATGGAATAAAGCCGTACTATGGGTCTTCTTCGCATATTTTTGGCCCACGGCTGATACATACTGTAGATTATAGTCGTACACACAATGACAGTTTTTCCGATAACCAGATGGTTGTGTTTAGCAATGTCATAGATGTGTTAAACAACTTGTCGATGAAGCGATATATCGAATCTGCCAAGGTTGACATTGTTGCTCACTCTATGGGAGGTCTATTGACCAAACAAGATATAATTTATTATGGATTAGGCAATTTCATCCACAAATTTATCACTATCAATACACCTCATGGAGGTAGCCAGTTAGGGAATTTTTTAACAGATGAAAGAGTAAGAAACATAGACTCTTATGATTTTAGTTTTGTCGATGTTACCGGAGATCCAACACACCCTATTGACAATACGGATTTCAAACATCTTGGATACGATGCATTAAAAACATTATTACCATGGAAATTTAGTCCTTCTCATGGAGATATAACATCTGGAGCTGTAGCAAATTTGAGTGTTGGAAGTCTTGCTATTAGACGGATCAACAAATCCTTTTCTGGGGTAAAATGTCATGCTATTGCCACATATTCAGAAGGAAAGACAGACAGATATATTGAGCGATTAGGCTTCCGGGCAATTGCTTCATTTCTTGAATATGACAATATGAAAATGATGTTACATGAATTATTCAATACAGATGTCAATGATTGTATCGTTCCCTTCAAAAGTCAACAAGGAGGATTGCCCTTCCAATCGTTAACACTACACAGAGGTGATGGATCTTTGGCTCACACGTCTTCTTGCCATGATGCAACCATTATACATGATGTAATGAATTTATTGCTCAAAGAAGATTTGAATAGTGATAAATTTGCAGATGGATTCAAGCAGGTGGATGAATTAGAATACAACATACCTCATCTAGACGATTGGTTTGATAGACATGCTTCCAGCAAGTCCTCCATCCAATCAAATGTTGGGATGATGAAAGTCCGCCGGACGCCGCCAAATTTCAAACTGAACTACACTTATACTCCTGGAGACACACTGATAAATGTCAGTGTGACCCATGATGATAACGTAACAGATGTCATTGTAGCATGTCTCTATCAGGATAATTTTGTTTCTTATATTGAGGGCGATAATGGTACGATTGGGCTTCCCAATAAGATTTTGGGCGATGTAGTATTACTTTACAATGGCCGCGACGAAGATGGTTCATGGATTTGTGCTGCCGACACTATCTCCGTCAACACTATCGGTTCAACAACCATCTCCAAGCTATCGTTCACGACCGACTCTCTGCTGATCATCAACGACGAGTATGTCAGTCCGCACGTGCAGTGTACTTGGTCTGACGGCGTGGTGACCGACCTTGAAGATGCCATCCTCTTCGTTGTGGACGAAGACATGGCCTATGTAGACCACAACCGCTGGGTCTATGGCAGGAAAGCTGGGCGCACAGAACTACGTGCCACCTATCAGGGACACTCCTGCTCCATCCCTCTGAACGTGGCTGTCTGCAAACGTGACAACAAAGATGACGAAGACGACGGCCACTCCGATGCCAACGAGGTGTGCAACGTAATTACGCTGCAAATCAGCCAGGAGGCAGTGATGACCCGTCAGGCTTTCCGTGCCAGGTTCACGCTCAACAACGGGCATCAGACTTCGAGCCTGAAGAACTTCAAGCTCAACATCGAGATACGCGACCAAGAGAGCAACCTTGTCACTCCACATGAGTTCCAGGTGAACCTCGACAGCCTGGTGAACTTCCAGGGAGAGAAACAGCTCAACAGTGCTTGGACCTTGCAGCCTAAGGAGAGCGGAAAGGCCATCATGACCCTCATACCCACCAAGTATGCGGCCCCCACGCTGCCTACCACTTACTCCATCGGAGGCTCGTTCTCCTACACCGACCCCTACAGCGGACTGCTGGTGACTCGCGAAATAGCTCCTGTGGACATTCTGGTGAACCCGGCGCCCGACCTCGACCTGACCTACTTCGTGCAACGCGATGTGTTCGGCGATGACCCCCTGACCGACAACGTGGTGGAACCCACAAAGCCGGCAGAGTTTGCACTCGTCATCCACAACAAGGGTAACGGCAATGCAAAGAATATGCAGTTCGCCACCGCCCAACCGGAAATCGTGGAAAACGAAAAGGGTCTTGTTGTCAACTACAGCATCGTGAGCTCGCAACTCAACGGACAGGAAGCCACGCTCGCCTTGGGAGGGACCGTCAACACCGACTTCGGAACCATAGCCCCACACTCCAAGACGTATGCACAGTGGTGGATGGAAAGCACGTTGCTCGGTCATTTCCTCGACTACGACGTCACAGCGACCCACCTAAATAGCTATGGCAATGAAGACTTGTCGCTGCTTGGTGATGTAAGCATTCACGAACTGATACACGGATTTACGGCTGACTCACAAGCGATGCCGCCAACAAGAGCATTCCTCGTGAACGATATTCCCGACAATGCCGACTCGCCAGACAAGCTCTATTTCACCGACGATCAAGAGGAAGAGACGGTAAGCGTGACCACAGATGTGACGATGACCCGCACCAGCGATACCGAGTACGTAGTGACTATAACCCCTTCGACACGAGGCTGGATTTATGGTAAGGTGAGCGACATGACCGCAGGAAGGCAGCAGCTCGTCAGCATCGTCCGCCAAAGCGACGGCAAGGAGATGCCAGTTGACAACTTCTGGCAGACCGACCGCACACTGCGCGACGGCAAGAAGCCTCTCTACGAAAACATGTTGCACTTCATCGTGAACCTGTCGGCTACCAGCGAGCAATACCTGCTCACATTTGCCCCCAAGCCCGACTTGGAACTTGCGGTGGAAGCCTATGAGGGTGTACCGGAAGAGGGAGTCAATGCCAATACGCCCATAGAAGCTATTCAAGTAAAGTTCAACAAACCGATTGATGAGTCATCTTTCACTACAGAAGATATTAAACTTTTCTATAACGGCACAGCCATAGATGCATCTGGCATAGGCATCAGCAAGGTTGACGAACAGACCTTCAGCCTGGCTCTCGGTTCCACAACTGCTCAAGTTGGACTTTATGTGCTGATTGTCCAGACAGCTGGCATCACCGATGCAGAAGGATTCGCAGGGATTGACGGCAAGGAAATCTCCTGGGTGCAGGCAAGTAAGCCTGACTCAAGACTTCCCATCGTCTTTGCTGACGCTGAAGTGAAGCGTATTTGTGTGGAAAATTGGGATACCAACAAGGATGGTGAACTATCGTATGGTGAAGCTGCCGCAGTGACTGACTTGGGACAGGTGTTCCAGTCGAACAGTACAATTACCAGTTTCGAAGAGTTGGCTTATTTCACTGGCTTGACCGAAATACCTGACGAAGCATTCCGTTTATGCACATCTCTTCAGTCAGTCGTACTTCCTGAGAATCTGCAAAGTGTTGGACTTAGAGCTTTTATGGAGTGTAAACTTCAGTCGATAATAATTCCGAATAATGTACAGACTATTGCTGGAGCTGCGTTTGCCGATTGCGGTCTCTCGACAATTTCCATCCCGGCTAGTGTGACATCAATAGGGAACTATGTGTTTGCAGGTAACAGCCAGCTGTCAACCATTGTTGTTGACACCAACAATCCTGCCTATGATTCTCGGAATGGTTGTAACGCTATCATAAATAAAAGCACAAACGAATTAATTCAAGGCTGTGTGTCCACGATTATCCCAAGTGAAATAAAAAGTATTTCTGATGGTGCCTTTGAATTGATGAATATTGAGCACATTAACCTCCCACAAGGTTTGGAAAGAATAGGATTTAATGCATTTTACGGTTGCCCATTGAGGGAAATAGTATTCCCAGAAGGTCTTACGTATATAGGACGTTATTCCTTTAATGGATGTGACAATCTTACAGAGTTCCATGTTCCTCAAAGTGTTCAGTTTGTAGATGGGTCTGCCATTGCAGGCTGTGGCGGGATCACTTCCATCTCAGTGGCGGATGGAAACGCCAATTATAGTTCAGCTGCAGGAAGTAATGCTATAACAAATAAGGATGGCACAGTATTGGTTATGGGTAGCAACAACACGATTATCCCATCCACGGTTAAATCAATAGCTGATGACAGCTTCCGGGGACGCTGGAATCTTGCTGCTATTGAGATTCCGGAAAGCGTGGAGTCAATCGGAGGTTATGCATTCTGTGAGTGTTCTTCTCTGACAAGTATTGTCATTCCCAAGAACGTAACTGAGATTAATGAGTATGCCTTTGCAAATTGTACCAAATTGAGGTCTGTAACATTGATGAGGGCAACACCCATATCTATTACAGATTGGACTTTCGACTATACGTCGGAGACAACCCTATATGTTCCTTACGGTAGCAAAGCTGATTACGAAACAGCTAATGTATGGAAGGAGTTCAAAGAGATAATTGAAGTGAAGCCCGACAACTTCCTTTATGCCAACGAGGCAACGATTCGGCTTGGCGACAAGAAGACCATTGCCCTACAGCTGGACAACACGGAGTCACTGGTAGCAGCAGACTTCCGCCTACAGCTGCCCGCTGGTCTCAGCATTGAGAAAAATGGAAACGGCGACTTTATTACTGAAATAGTGAGCGCACGTCGCGTGAACCACACATTGGCAGTGGCCGACGAAGGCAACGGGCTATACCACTTCCTCTCCTATTCCAACCCCATTAGAGCCTATAAGGGCAATGCCGGCGACTTCATCACGCTGTCTATCATCTCTGACGGCAGCATGCAGGAGGGCACTTATACTGCTACATTAAAGAGCATCATCTTCTCCGACGAGAATGAGAAGAAGCTGACATTCACAAATAGTTCCTTCAACATTTCTGTCATAAATTATACTCCTGGCGACACAAATACTGATGGAAATGTGGATGTGATGGATGTTGTGAAGATGGTAAACTATATCATGGGGCGGAACCCAAGCGACTTTAACTTCATTGCAGCCGACCTTGACGATAACAAGAAGGTTAACGTGATGGACCTTGTGAATCTGATTGATTTGATTATGTCCATGCAACAACAGTCTTCCGGCATATCGGCACAAGGACAATTGGGAGTTATGGAATTGTCGAAAAGTGACGACGAGACCGTCGCGATGAGCATTCCTTTTGCTAACCGTCATGTGGCAGCACAGTTTGTAGTATCACTGACAGATGGTGCAGTGCTAGAGAATGTGGTGACCGACAAAGCCCACAAGTCGCAGTTCACACGTATGGACGATGGCCGTTACAAGGTGATGGTGTACTCGGGCAGCAATGCTGCGTTCAGCAGCGACAGCCCCATTAAGCTACAGCTCAGTGGAAGCAGCAATGTCAAGGTGGAAGAGACCATGTTCGTCGACACCGATGAAGAGGCAGTGGCATTCGAGACTACCATGCTGAACACAGTGGGTATCAACACGCATGTCATTACATTCCCACAGCCCGCAGACATCTACACGGTAGATGGCAAGCTGGTGAAGAAAGATGCCACTTCCACGCAAGGGCTGGCGAAGGGCGTATATGTTGTGAACAACCAAAAAGTGATATTAAAATGATGAAGAATATAAGAATATTGTTGCTGATGGCATTGCTCACGACGGTGGGCAATGCCTTGGCCGACGAGCTGACAGTCGGCGATGTAGTCATCAAGAAAGGTGAGACAAAAACGGTCTCAATCGTGCTGAACAATACAGATAAGCAGTATATTGCCTTTGAGTTTTCTCTAAGCCTCCCCGACGGCATAAGCATCAAGACCGACGAGGACGAACTATTTATGGCAAAGATCAACGAAGAACGTTCGAACAATCACATACTGGATGTGAATGAAACCAGCGTAAAGGGAGTCTACCATTTCCTCGGCTATTCCAACAGCAACAAGCCATTCAAAGGAAATAGCGGCGAACTCATCCAGATTACTGTCTGCTGCGATGACAAAGCCGACAACGGCAGTTTTGAAGCTTCTGTAGAAGAGATTATCTTCAGCGATCAGGATAAAGTGGAAGAAGACTTCGACGACTTCTCGTTCGGAGTGAACATTGTCATTCTCGGTGACGTCAATGGCGATGGCAGGGTGACGCCTGCCGATGCCATCATGATCCTCTACCATTACTTCAACGTGGCTCAATCAGGTTTCAACGTTAATGCTGCCGATCTGAACGGCGACGGAAGTATCACTCCTGCTGACGCCATCGAGACACTCTACATGTACTTCAATTCTGCAGGTGGAAATAATGCACGGCAGAGTAAACCGACAGGCGAGCCTGAATAACGAGGAAGAGGGGCAACACCAAAGCGTCGTCCTTCCGTTAAAAAAGCATAAATAATAGAAGCTAGGACTGGTTGGCAGCACTAATCTCAAAGATTTTGAGTACCTTTGTGCCCGTTTTATGCCCACGAAGGGCTACTGGCAGGTGGAACAGGCGCCGCATGCCAGCTGATTATCAACCCATTAACCCCGTCTGATACGCCTGTTCAGACAAGCAAAGCCCCTAGTGATAGGGGAGCAAGAACATGTCAGAATTAACAAAGAACGTTCAGCCGCTCCAGGACTTTAACTGGGACGAGTTTGAAAACGGCACCGTGGCCAACGTAAGCAAGGAAGAACTGGACAAGGCCTACGCCGAAACCCTGAACAAGGTGGCCGACCACCAGGTGGTAGACGGCCGCGTCATCTCCGTCGACAAGAAAGAGGTGGTAGTGAACATCGGCTACAAGAGCGACGGCATCATCCCCGCTACTGAGTTCCGCTACAACCCCGACCTGAAAGAGGGCGACACCGTGGAAGTCTACGTGGAGAGCGTGGAAGACCGCAGCGGCAAGCTGCTGCTCAGCCACAAGAAGGCCCGCCTGAGCATGGCTTGGGACCGCGTGAACGCCGCTCTGGACAACGAGGAGGTGGTGCAGGGCTTCATCAAGTGCCGCACGAAGGGTGGCATGATTGTCGATGTGTTTGGCATCGAGGCATTCCTGCCCGGCTCGCAGATTGACGTTCATCCCATACGCGACTACGACCAGTTCGTTGGCAAGACGATGGAATTCAAGATTGTGAAGATTAACCAGGAGTTCCGCAACGTTGTCGTCAGCCACAAGGCTCTCATCGAGGCCGAACTGGAGGCTCAGAAGCAGGAGATTATCTCGAAGCTGGAGAAGGGCCAGATCCTGGAGGGTATCGTGAAGAACATCACCAGCTACGGCGTGTTCGTAGACCTGGGCGGTGTAGACGGACTCATCCACATCACCGACCTCAGCTGGGGCCGCATCGACGACCCGAAGAAGGTTGTGGAGCTCGACCAGAAGATCAACGTGGTCATTCTCGACTTCGACGAGGAGAAGAAGCGCATCGCCCTCGGCCTGAAGCAGCTCACTCCGCATCCTTGGGATGCACTGGACGCCGACCTGAAGGTGGGCGACCACATCAAGGGCAAGGTTGTCGTGATTGCCGACTACGGCGCATTCGTAGAGGTGCAGCCCGGCGTAGAGGGCCTCATCCACGTCAGCGAGATGTCGTGGAGCCAGCACCTGCGCAGCGCTCAGGAATTCCTGAAGGTGGGCGACGAGGTGGAGGCTGTCATCCTGACCCTCGACCGCGACGAGCGTAAGATGTCGCTCGGCATCAAGCAGCTGAAGGAAGATCCATGGGAGACCATCGACGTGAAATACCCCATCGGCTCGAAGCACAGCGCCAAGGTGCGCAACTTCACCAACT
>JAEEGL014577102.1_pt1 | contig 20943 bp, 19 predicted proteins | sample 9134231 | NCBI WGS metagenome assembly JAEEGL01 (sample SAMN16246548, study PRJNA631951) | gut metagenome | biome: gut microbiome; feature: rumen; material: fiber-attached | host: Bos | place: Iran: Karaj | collected 2018-10
AGAAGAAGAACCTTGCTGAGTCCGAGGAGAATCTGGAGGTTGCATCCAAGCAGCTTACAGAAGCTCAGGAGAAATACGAGGATACCAAGGCTGAGTACGAGGGAATTCAGGAAGAGATCGAGACTCTTGATCATGAAATCGAAGAGGCAAGAGCCAAGATCACAGATACCTCCGTTAAGAGAGAAAAGCTCGAAGGCCAGATTGGTATCATGAATGAGCAGATTCGTTCTGCAACCAATGACTCTGAGCATTTCGAGAGACGTAAAAAGGATGAAGAAGAGAAGATAGCCGAGAAGGAGAAGGAAAGAGATAAAGTCCTTACCGAGAAAGAGGTTATCGATAAAGAACTTGAAGTCCTCTCAGGAGACAGAGCAAAAGCCAGAGAGAAACTCGATGGCATAATGACTCAGATAAATGAGATAAATACTGAGGTTGAGAATTGCAAGAGCAAGATTATCGAGACCCTGTCTGAGAGATCTACCATTAAGTCACGTATCAGTTCCCTTGATACCAGACAGGAGCAGATCAATATCAGAAAAGCTGAGCTTACAGGTAAGCTCGTAAAGGCCCGTTCCGATGAATCTGCACAGGAAGAGATTATCCAGAAGCTGAATGCACAGTTCGAACAGATCACAGATGAGATCAGAACCATGAACCAGAAACAGAAGGATTCTGAGAATGAACTGGCAGGAATAAGGGATAAGCTTTCACAGAAGGATGCAAAGCTCCGTGATGAGCAGAATCTTTACACCCAGGCTAAGTCCAAGCTTGATGCACTGAGTAACCTTACAGAGAGATATGAAGGCTACGGTGGCAGTGTTAAGAAGGTTATGGAGCACAAGGCTGATACTCCCGGAATCATCGGTGTTGTTGCCGATATCATTAAGACTCAGCCCAAATATGAGACAGCTATTGAGATTGCCCTTGGCGGTAATATTCAGAATATTGTAACGGATGATGAAGAGACAGCTAAGGAAATGATTGCTTTCCTTAAGAAGTCCAAGGCAGGACGTGCAACATTCCTTCCTCTTACAAGTATCCGTGATCCTCAGGAGTTTAAGGCTCAGGAAGCTCTTAATGAAAAGGGCGTTCTTGGTATGGCAGATGAGCTGGTTGATACCGAGGATAAATACAGAAGTGTTGCCAAGGCAATGCTTGGAAGAATTGTGGTTGTAGATACAGTTGATAACGCTGTTTTAATCGCAAGAAAATATAAGTACACTATTCGTATGGTTACTCTTGAAGGAGAACTTCTTGTTCCAGGCGGTGCCATCAGTGGTGGTACTTTCAGGAATAATTCCAATCTTCTCGGAAGACGAAGAGAGATGGATGAGCTGGAAGCTGATGTTAAAAAGCACAAAGAAAACATCGCTCTTTTCCAGAAGGAGATTGAGGATACCAAGAAGCACAGAAACGAACTTCGCGTAACTGTTGAGGAACTTAGAACAGCTCTGCAGACCAAGTTTATCGAGCAGAATACTGCACGTATAAATGTGGAAAATGAGAAGGAACGCCAGGCTCAGCAAAAGGGCAACTACTCAGACCTTAAGGCTGAAAGCGAGTCTATAGAGCAGCAGATGCTGGATATCCAGAAGGAGCGCGAGGATTCCAAGGCAGCTCTTGAACAGTCTGAGAAAACTGAAGCAGAGCAGTCTGCAAAGGTATCTGAATTCCAGACCAAGTTAGAAGCTCTTCACGAAGAGGAAGAGAAGGAATCTGAGAATGTATCCGCCTGGGATATTGAATATGAGAAGATTCTTCAGAAGGAGACCTTCGAAAAGCAGAATCTTGATCGTATCGAAGGCGAGATCAAGACAGAGCAGGATGCTCTTGATGAAATAATTGCATCCATCAAACAGAATAACGAGATTTTAGAACAGCGTAAAAAGGACATCGAAGAGATTAAGCTCACAATCGAGAGCTCTAAAGATGTTCAGACTGATGTAAGTAAGGCCCTTGAAGAAAAGAGAGCAAAGAAAGAAGAACTTACAGCTTCTCAGAAGAATTTCTTCAAGATGACTGAGGAACTGAATCAGACCATCAACGGTCTTGATAAGGAAGTTACAAGACTCACAGCCAGATGCGAGAGAAGTAAGGAAGCGATCGAGACTCAGATCAACTATATGTGGGATGAGTATGAGATCACTCTTACAGATGCAGCATCCATGCGCGATGAGACCATGACAGACATGCCTGCGATGAAGAGACAGATTTCTTCACTTAAGGATGCTATCAGAAAGCTTGGCGATGTAAACGTCAATGCCATCGAGGATTACAGAGTACTCATGGAGCGTTACACCTTCATGAAGACGCAGCATGACGATCTTATTGCAGCTGAGGAGCAGCTTCGCGAGATCATCACTGAGCTCGATGAGTCCATGAGAAAGCAGTTCATCGATCAGTTCCAGAAGATACAGACAGAGTTCGATAAGGTATTCAAGGAGATGTTCGGAGGCGGTAAAGGTACTCTTGAGCTTGTTGAGGATGAGGATATCCTTGAAGCAGGTATCAGAATCAACGCTCAGCCCCCGGGCAAGAAGCTTGTTAATATGATGCAGCTTTCCGGTGGTGAGAAGGCCCTTGCTGCGATTGCACTTCTTTTTGCAATTCAGAACCTTAAGCCTTCACCCTTCTGTCTACTTGATGAGATTGAAGCGGCCCTTGATGAGAACAACGTTGTTCGTTTTGCACATTATCTCCATAAACTTAAATCCACGCAGTTTATTGTCATCACACACAGGCGTGGTACAATGGAAAGTGCTGACAGACTTTATGGTATTACAATGCAGGAGAAGGGTGTATCTACTCTTGTTAGTGTAAATTTGATTGATAAGGAGCTTACGGATTAATGGCAGGCGGTTTTTTTGCAAAACTACAGGATGGACTCACTAAGACCAAAGAAGGTGTGGTTAAGGGCATAAACAATGTTCTTAGCAACTTCTCAAGTGTCGATGAGGATTTCTACGAAGAGCTTGAAGAGACTCTCATAATGGGCGACATTGGAATCAATGCCACAAGCCGAATTATGGACAAGCTCAGAGAGCAGGTCAGAGACAGACATATCACTGATACTGCTGAGTGTAAGGAGCTACTCATAGAGAACATCCGCGAGCAGATGCGTACCAAAGAGAATGCTTATGAATTTGAGAACCAGAAGACGGTTATCTTTGTAATAGGTGTTAACGGTGTTGGTAAGACCACATCAGTTGGTAAGCTTGCTGCCCATTTCAGAAAAAAAGGCAAAAAGGTTCTTGTGGCTGCAGCTGATACATACAGGGCAGGAGCTACAGAACAGCTCAGAGAATGGACAAATAGAGCCGAAGTCCCGCTTGTAGCAGGTAAAGAAGGTGCAGATCCCGCCAGTGTTATTTATGATGCGGTATCTTCATTCCGTTCAAAAGATATTGATATTTTGATGATTGATACTGCCGGAAGACTTCACAACAAGAAGAATCTCATGGAAGAGCTTTCCAAGATGAACAGGATTCTTGATAAGGAGCTTCCCGGTGTAAGACGTGAGAACTTCATTGTTCTTGATGGAACTACAGGCCAGAATGCCATTTCACAGGCCAGAGAGTTTGGAGAAGTTGCGGATCTTACAGGAATCGTTCTTACCAAGCTTGATGGAACAGCCAAGGGCGGTATTGCAGTAGCAATCGTATCAGAGCTTAATATTCCGGTTAAGTATATTGGAGTCGGAGAAGGTCTTGATGACCTTGAGAGATTCGAATCAGATCAGTTTGTAGATGCACTTTTTAATTAATTTCGGAGGTTACAGTTACAATGGGGAAACAGGAGAGCTTGACGCTTCCGGCTTTTGAGGAAGCTTATGAATGCGTAAAAAAGGTAACACTTGATACAAAACTTATCTACAGTGATTACTGGAGTCAGGTTACGGGCGGCAAGGTATACTTAAAGCCTGAGAACCTTCAGAGAACAGGAGCCTACAAGGTTCGCGGAGCATATTATAAGATAATGACTCTCAGCGATGAGGAGAGAGAAAAGGGCCTTATAACAGCTTCAGCAGGAAACCATGCGCAGGGCGTTGCCTATGCTGCTAAGGCTTACGGAGTAAAGGCTACAATCGTAATGCCTACTTCTACTCCTCTTATCAAGGTAAACAGAACCAAGGCTCTTGGAGCTGAGGTTATCCTTCACGGTGATGTTTATGATGATGCCTGTGATATGGCACTTAAGCTTGCTGATGAGCACGGCTATACATTCGTTCATCCTTTTGATGATCTTGATGTTGCTACAGGACAGGGCACAATTGCCATGGAGGTTATAAAAGAACTTCCTACAGTGGATATGATCCTTGTTCCCATCGGAGGAGGCGGTTTGGCAACAGGTGTTGCAACTCTTGCAAAGCTTCTTAATCCCAAGGTTCAGGTAATCGGTGTTGAGCCTGAAGGTGCAAGCTGTATGAAGGAGAGTCTTAAGAACGGTAAGGTAACAACACTTCCTTCCGTAAGCACAATTGCTGATGGTACAGCAGTTAAGACTCCCGGAGAGAAGATTTTCCCTTACATTCAGAAATATATTGATGACATTGTGACTGTTCCCGATGAAGATCTGGTTGTTTCCTTCCTCGATATGGTTGAGAATCACAAGATGGTTGTTGAGAACTCTGGTCTTTTATCTGTAGCAGCACTTAAGCAGATTGATACCAGGAATAAGAGAGTTGTCTGCGTACTTTCCGGTGGAAATATGGATATTATCACCATGTCTTCCGTAGTGCAGCAGGGACTTATCCTCAGAAATCGTATCTTTACTGTATCAGTGCTTCTTCCCGACAAGCCGGGACAGCTTGCTGCAGTTGCAGATATCATTGCTAAGACAAACGGTAATGTTATCAAGCTTGAGCATAACCAGTTTGTATCAATCAACAGAAGCGCAGCTGTTGAACTTCGTATTACTTTGGAGGCATTTGGCAGCGAACATAAAGAGCAGATAATGCAGACTCTTGAAGAGCATGGCTATAAGCCGAAGATTGTTCGCACCAATATTTAATTTATGACTTACGTAGAGAAAATCACCAAAAAAGGAACAGATTATTTTCTTATTACACTGGGTGCTTTGTTGTATGCGGTAGGAACAAGTTTCTTCAATGATCCCAATAATATTGCTCCCGGTGGAATTACCGGTGCGGCTATCGTGCTAAACAGAATTGTTCCTATAGGTACCGGTGTATGGTTCATGATCATTAATATTCCGATTCTGTTTTTGGCGATATATAAGTTCGGTATCAGATTTACTATTTCAACGGTTTATGCAACTTCCATGATCTCTATTTTTACAGATCTTCTTGCTAAGTACTGCATGAGATTCGCTGTATATGACGTAATTCTGGGCGTGATTTTCGGAAGTGTTCTTGTGGCTGTAGGAATTGGTATTACATTTAAATGTCATGCCACCACAGGAGGAACGGATGTTATCATCAAACTTCTCAGACAGAAATATCCTCATATTAAGACAGGAGTCCTTTTCCTTTTGAGTGATGTTTTTGTTATATCCTTTGCGGGTATTGTACTTAAGGATATTAAAGTTGTCCTGTATTCGCTTCTTGGAGTTGTGATCACTTCTTACGTTATCGATTTTGTTCTGTACGGACGTGACGGTGCAAAACTCATTTACATTATTTCTGATAAGACGGATAATATTTCTGGAAGGCTCTTGTCTGAGCTTGATGTTGGAGCAACCCATATTTTTGGAGAGGGTGCTTACAGCGGAGAAAAGAAAAAGGTTATCCTCTGTGCCATCAAAAAGAGATTGTCACCTCTTGCAGAGGACATTGTACGTGAAGAGGATCCCGATGCATTCATGATCGTAAGCAGTGCATCTGAAATTTTCGGTGAAGGATACAAGAGCTATTTTGACGAACGGATTTAATGCATATGAAAAAGAATGACCATCAAAACAGCAAAATGGTTCGAAAAACCAAAGATATAATATCTATAATTTTTCTAAGTCTGGTGAGCCTTCTTGCGCTCACCTTCTGTATAGGATTACTTCTTTCCAATGCTGACCTGCGAAGACGCATCGAAGCTAAGACCAGTGAGCTTGATGCTATCGAAAATGAGGGCTATTATACCACAGCCAGAGCAGAGCAAATGGTTGAAAGTGCTGTGGCTGAGACTCAGTCCGAGACACTTGAAAGTGTCAGAAACACATTTAAGCAGGAACTTGGCAGCAAGGGAAGTCTTTCGGCTATCAGGGAGCTTTTTCCTGACGATCTGGTAGTCGCATCTAATGGAGAATATCGTTTTTATCCAATTGATGAAAATATGGACAGACACATGTTTAAGGCAGAGGACTTTAGAGAAAGTTCCAATGGGAAGCTTGACTACATCGGTCCTGATGAAAGCGTTCAGCCTAAATTCGGAATTATGGTCTCAAGATATAATGGTGAGATTAATTTTGAAAATGTTAAATCAGCAGGTGTCGATTTTGTTATGGTGAGAGCCGGGCTCCGTGGAAGCTCTGAGGATGCATCCCTTGTTGAGGATGATTTCTTCAGACAGGACATAAACGGTGCTCTTGCGGCAGGGCTTCAGGTTGGTGTGTATTTTGATTCATCTGCCATCAATACCATGGAAGCAGAGGAGGAGGCTGAGTTTGTTCTTTCCCTTATAGCTCCTTATGAAGTTACTTATCCAATTGCCATAATGATAGAAGCTTCGGATAGTCCGGATTCAAGGACTATAAATCTTGATACCGAGGATTATTCAAGAATTATTGATGCATACTGTTCCAAGATTCAGAGTGCAGGATATAAGCCTATGGTTTACGGCAACATTCTATCTTATGTAGAATATATCGATCTTGGAATACAGCAAAAATATCCCGTATGGTTCTCTTTTTCAGGGGACAGACCTTATTATCCCTACAGCTTTGATATGTGGGAGTACACCAGAAACGGATATATTTTCGGTATTAACGGCGGTGCTAACTTCATAATGTGCCTTGCCGATTATTCAAATTCAGAAGAAACGGATGATTAAAATGGATAGATTTGATTACGGGATCATAGCTGATCCCAAGGTTTTTAAGATAAATACTTTGCCTGCTCACGCAGACTTTATTCCCTATGCTAGTGAAGCTGAGTGCGATTCAAAATCTCACCTTGCTAAGGACAGAGTGCCCTATGACACTTCTCTTAGAATGAGTCTTAATGGTATTTGGAAGTTTTCTTATGCAAATAACATTAAGAGCGCTATAGCAGGCTTTGAGGTTCCGGACTACGATTGCAGCGGCTGGGATGATATAAGAGTACCTTCAAATATTCAGTTTGAAGGCTATGATGCACCCACCTATGTAAATACTCAGTACCCATGGGAAGGTCATGAGGATATTGAACCCGGTCAGATTCCTGAGATATTTAATCCTACAGGCAGTTATATAAGATATTTTGAGATTCCTGCAGGTTGGAATAAGGATGATAAGGTTTGTATTTCTTTCCAGGGTGTTGAATCAGGCTATGCATTCTGGGTAAACGGAAGCTTTGCTGGATACAGTGAGGATAGCTTTACTCCTTCTGATTTTGATATCACTGAGCTTTTGCAGGAGGGCGTAAATAAGCTGGCTGTTCAGGTTTATAAATGGACTTCATCAAGCTGGCTTGAAGATCAGGATATGTTCCGCTTATCAGGAATTTTCCGTGACGTATATCTGTATACAAAGCCCGCTGTTCATGCAGAGGATATAAGAATAGAGGCAATTCCTGACGAAACTTTTAAGGATGGTAATCTTAGCATCGAAGTAAAGACTAATGTTAAGACAGCAAAGGTTTCCTATGAGCTTTATATGCCCTTTGACTGCAATGATGAGATGGTAGCTGCATCAGGCGTTATAGAAGTTAAGGACGCTGAAGGCTCTGTTTCTGTGGCAGTAGCAAACGTTAAACTGTGGAGCGCAGAAAAGCCTGAGCTCTATGAACTTCGCCTTAAATTCATGGATGAGAATGACAAGGTATATGAAGTTGTAAGCGAGAAAATAGGCTTTAGAAAATTTGAGATGAAGGATGGCATCATGTGCCTTAACGGCAAGAGAATTGTTTTCTATGGCGTTAACAGACATGAGTTTTCCTGCGATTTTGGAAGAAGCCCAAGGCGCGAAGAGGCATATCTTGACCTTTGCACCATGAAGCAGAATAACATCAATGCTATAAGAACCTGCCACTATCCGGATGATGTTTATATCTATCATCTTTGTGACGAGCTTGGAATCTATCTTATAGCTGAGAATAATATGGAGACCCACGGCAGATGGAATTCCATTATTGCCGGTGAGATTCCTATTGAGAAATCACTTCCGGGAGACAATGACGATTACAGACAGATGATGCTTGACCGCGTGGGTTCAACCTATGAGAGAGATAAGAATCATCCTGCAATTCTCATATGGTCTGTAGGTAATGAGTCCTTTGGCGGAGATGTTATTCGCGATATGGCTGATCTTTTCCGCAAGAAGGATAAAGAGCGCCTTGTTCACTACGAAGGACTTTTCTGGGACAGAAGATATAATGAGACCTCCGACATGGAAAGTCAGATGTATACTTCTGTAGTTAATGTTGAGAAGTTTTTGGAAGAGCATCCCGAGAAGCCTTTTATCATGTGCGAATACATGCATGCTATGGGTAACTCAATTGGAGGCATGTTCAAATATATCGACCTTACTGAGAGGAATCCCAGATTCCAGGGCGGATTTATCTGGGACTATGTGGATCAGTCAGTAAGGACCAAGAACCGCTATGGAGTTGAATATCAGGCTTATGGCGGAGATATCGGAAGACGTCCCTGTGACTATAACTTCAGCGGTAATGGTATCGTTGATGGCACAAGAAAGCCCTATGCAAAAATGCAGGAGGTCAAGAGATGCTATCAGCCCTTTAGAATCGACTTTGTAACTGATGCAAACAGTGATGATAACTACCTTGCTGTAGCAGTTAATCCTAAGAGTGTAAAGGCAAAGATATATAACAGAAATCTTTTCACAGATGCAAGAGAACTTGATTTTTATGTGCAGATTTCAGCTTATGGCAGAGAGATATTGAACGAGCAGCTCGATATTTCCGTAAAGCCTGGAGAAGAAGAGATATTTGACATCACTTCATATCTTGAAAGAGCAAAGGAAATCCTTAGAGTAAGTCCTGCCAGTGTTTCAAAGGACACAGGTCTTGTAAAGGATAGCACAGAGCTTGTTATTCAGGTATCTGCTAAAAACAGGATGAAGACCTGCTATAGCGATGCGGGCTATGAGGTGGCCTTTGGAGAAAAGGCTGTAACTGTTGATGTCGCTACAGCTCCCGAAGGAAGCAGCTTTTATGCTCCGCAGCATACTTTCAAACTTGTTAAAAGCCATGACAATATCGGCGTAAGAGGCGATAATTTTGAAGTTCTTTTTTCAAAGCCTCTTGGTGGCATTGCATCTTATATCTATGCCGGAAAAGAGATGATAAGAACTGCTCCCAGGCCGAATTTCTGGAGAGCAGCCGTTGAGAATGATAATGGAAACAGAGATCCACTCAGAATGGCTATGTGGAAAACAGCCAGCTGCTTCCAGTCAAAGATGTCACCAAACGGCGAAAGTACTTATTCAGGTGCTCCGGATGACGGACAGTATCCTAAGGTTACGGAGAACAGTGATTCTGTAGAGGTAGTATTTAGAAGATACATTGCAACTTATCCTGTTACATGCTGCTATGTGACTTATACAGTATTTAAGGATGGCACTGTAAGGGTCAGCCTTGATTACGATAAGGCAGAAGGCACTCCCGATATGCCTGAATTTGGATTCATGTTCTTTATGGATGCAGATTATGACCATGCTACCTGGTACGGAATGGGACCTGAGGAGACCTATTGCGATAAGAACCTTGGCGGAAAGCTTTCTGTTTACAGCAATTTGGTAAAGGACAATGTTCAGCCTTATCTTGTACCGGAAGAGACAGGAAACAAGACAGGAGTCAGATGGGCTAAGGTTACTGATGTAAAGGGTCGCGGTCTTATTTTCAGAGGCTATGATGATGGCACTAAGTATTCTGATAAATATATGAGCAGACCCGGAACAATGGAGTTCTCAGCACTTCCTTATACTCCGGATCAGCTTGACGAAGCAAAGCATCCTTACGAGCTTCCACCTGTAAATCAGACGGTTGTAAGATGTATTCTTAAGCAGATGGGTGTTGGCGGAGATGATACATGGGGAGCGAGACCTCATGAAGAATTCAGAATAAGCGGCGGCCAAAAGCTTCATTTCACCTTTGAATTCAAGGGAATTTGAAGATGTAAAGTAAAAATACTTGACAGCTGATTATATATGCGGTACTATATCACACGTGCGATTAGTACCGCATTTCTTTTTGCGTGAAACAGTTCGGAGATGAGATGGAGAAGATTGTAGAACAGGGTCTTTTATACGACTACTATGGTGAGCTTTTAACCGAGCACCAGAAAAATATATATGAAGATGCAGTCTACAACGACATGTCTTTGGTAGAGATAGCCGAACAGTACAATATCAGCAAGCAGGGCGTACACGATATTATCAGACGCTGTACCAAATCTCTTGAAGGATATGAAGAGAAGCTTGGAATGATACAGAGAACAGGGAAGATTCGCGAGCAGCTTGATTTTTTATCCAAGGCTGCTGATGATGAGACCATAGATCAGAAGACACTTCGTGACAGAATCATGAAGACAATAGACGGTATTACCAGGGAGTTGTCATAATATATGGCTTTTGAGAGTTTATCAGATAAATTACAAAATGTATTTAAGAATCTCCGCGGCAAAGGTAAGCTTACTGAGGAAGATGTAAAGGTAGCCATGAAGGAAGTTAAGATGGCGCTCCTTGAAGCCGATGTAAACTTCCGCGTTGTTAAATACTTTGTAAATAAAGTGCAGGAGAGAGCAATCGGTGAAGATGTGCTTAATGGTCTTAATCCTGCGCAGATGGTTATTAAAATAGTTAACGAGGAACTGACAGAGCTTATGGGCTCTGAGATTACAGAGATTCAGTTCCAGCCCGGCAAGAGCATCACAGTCATTATGATGTGTGGTCTTCAGGGTACAGGTAAGACCACTACTGCAGCCAAGATTGCAGGAAAGGTCAAGCTTAAGGGTAAAAAGCCCCTGCTGGTAGCCTGCGATATTTACAGACCTGCGGCTATCGACCAGTTAGAGATAAATGCTAAAAAGCAGGAAGTTGATTTCTTCTCAATGGGAACAGATGTTAATCCCGTTGATATCGCTAAGGCAGCCATTGAGCATGCCGAGAAGAATAACGAGAACGTAGTTATTCTCGATACAGCAGGACGTCTTCAGATTGATGAAGACATGATGCAGGAGCTTATCAATATTAAGAATGCCGTTACGGTTCATCAATCACTTCTTGTAGTTGATGCAATGACCGGTCAGGCGGCGGTAGATGTGGCAGTTCAGTTCAACGACCGCATAGGCGTTGATGGTATCGTCCTCAGTAAGATGGACGGTGACACCAGAGGTGGTGCTGCCCTATCAGCAAGACAGGTTACAGGTAAGCCTATTTTATACGTTGGTATGGGTGAGAAGCTCTCAGATCTTGAGCCTTTCTATCCCGACAGAATGGCGAGCCGTATACTTGGAATGGGCGATGTGCTCAGTCTTATAGATAAAGCTGTTGAAGCTAATCGCGAGATGGATGAACAGAAAGAACGCGAGATGGCTTCCAAGATGAAGAAGGGCAAGATTGATTTCGAGATGTATCTTGAATCAATGAAGCAGATGCGCAACATGGGCGGCCTTGGAGCCATCATGGGTATGCTTCCCGGAATGGGTAAGATAAGCGATGACAGCCTTCCTGATGAGAAACAGCTTGCTAAGATGGAAGCGATTGTGCTTTCAATGACACCTGAAGAAAGACGTAATCCCAAGCTTATGAATCCTCAGAGGAAGTACAGAATAGCTAAGGGTTCAGGTAATGACATCGCTGATGTAAACCGCTTTATCAAACAGTTTGACCAGATGCAGAAGATGATGAAGCAGATGCCCGGTATGATGGGCAAGAAGGGCAGACGAGGCTTCGGCAGCGGATTCCCCGGAATGGGAAAAGGCGGTTTTGGTAAATTCTTTTGATATGAGAGTTCGGTAACACCATCCGAATTTTACATATAGCTACTACATTTTATTTATTTTTTATATGGAGGATTATTAAAAATGGCAGTAAAAATTAGACTTAAGAGAATTGGTAAAAAGAAGGTTCCTTTTTATCGTATCGTTGTTTCTGATTCTAAGTTCCCTGTAAACGGCAAGTTCATCGAGGAGATCGGAACTTACGATCCTAACACAGATCCCAGCACATGCAAGGTTAACGAGGAGCTCGCTAAGAAGTGGCTCAGCAACGGTGCTCAGCCTACAGACGTAGTTAAGAAGATCTTCAAGCAGGCTGGTATTAAATAATTACCGGACGAGACTTTTTAGCTTAGTATAATAAAACTAGGGGAAAATTCATGAAAGAATTGGTAGAAGTAATTGCAAAGTCTCTGGTTGACAATCCGGATGAGGTTGTTGTAAACGAGAAAAAAGATGGCCGAAACATCATTTTAGAGCTGCATGTTGCACCCTCTGACATGGGTAAAGTTATCGGCAGACAGGGAAGGATTGCAAAGGCTATCCGATCTGTTGTTAAGGCAGCATCTACCAGAGAGAATCTTAAAGTTGATGTCGAGATTGTTGATTGATTATCAATTGGACAGAAACCGATAATACTTACAGCCGGATAAAGTTTGTGCTTTATTCGGCTGATTTAAATTAAAAGAGGTTTTTAATGAATTTTTATATAATGACACTTTTTCCCGAGATGGTTCTTTCGGGACTAAAGACCAGCATAATCGCCAGAGGTATTGATAATGGATATATCAATGTGGAGGCCTACAATATCAGAGATTATGCTGATAATAAACATAATAAGGTGGACGATTACACTTACGGAGGCGGTGCCGGAATGCTTATGCAGGCGCAGCCTATTTACAGCTGCTATCAGGACATAATGAAGTATATAAAAGAGAAGGATCCTGATGCGGAAGTAAGAGTTGTGTATGTGACACCTCAGGGAAGTGTCTTTAATCAGAACATGGTAAGAGAGTTTTCCGGTTCAGAGAACATCATCTTTTTATGCGGACATTATGAAGGTATAGATGAGAGAGTTTTAGAAGAGATTGTTACTGATTATGTTTCAATCGGTGATTATGTGCTGACAGGCGGTGAGCTTCCGGCGATGGTTATGATAGATGCCATTTCAAGGCTTGTTCCCGGAGTTTTGAATAACGAAGAGTCAGCTCAGACAGAATCCTTTGATGACGGACTTTTGGAATATCCTCAGTATTCAAGACCTGAGGTATGGATGGATAAAAAGGTTCCTGCTGTGCTTTTGTCAGGTAACCATGCCAATGTTGACGTATGGCGTTTTGAGAAATCTCTTGAAAGAACTAAAGAGAGACGCCCTGAATTATACGATAAATACGTGGAAACACATCCCGATGAATTCACTCCGAAAAGTTTAAAGAAGAGACGGAAGATTCTTGACAGAATAGCAGAAGCGGAAGAAAATTAATTTATATTGTAACAGTGTGTTTTTACATAAATACGAGCATAGGAGCGATAATTTGACAGAATATTTTGTTGTTGGTGTTATAGCATCTACTCATGGTCTTAAGGGAGAGGTTAATGTTTTCCCTACAACGGATGATCCCCAGAGATTTAAGAAGCTTAAGAAGGTAATTCTTGATACAGGCCGTGAGGGTAAAAAAGAACTTAATATCGAGAAGGTTCGATTTGGTGATAAATTCGTTATCGTTAAGTTCAAGGAATTTAATGATATTTCTGAGGTGGAGCGTTTTAGGAGCAAAGAACTTATCGTAAGCAGAGAGGATGCCATAAAGCTCGAACCCGGTGAATACTACCTTGCAGACCTCGAAGGCATGAAGGTGGTTGACGAAGATGGAAATGAACTTGGAACCATTATCAGGGTTATCCAGACCGGAGCCAATGATGTATATGAGATGAAAAAAGTAGATGCATCCGCGGTTTCAGAGGGGGATGACACTGTTATGATCCCGGGAATCAAAGAGTGCGTTAAAAATATTGATATAGAAAATAAAGTAATGACCATTCATATTATGGACGGATTATTTGACTAATACAGGCTATCGTGACTTAGACCGCGATGAGCTGTCATTTTACAGGAGGAAAAGCTATGGTTGATTACACAGAAGGTGCCGGCTATCAGTATCATATTCATTTAAAAGAAGGAGATGTGGGACGTTACGTGATTCTTCCCGGAGATCCCGGGCGCTGCGAGAAAATCGCTGCATATTTTGATGATGCCAAGCAGGTTGCTTATAACAGAGAGTACAATACCTACACTGGCTATCTTGATGGCGAGAAGGTCAGTGTTGTTTCTACTGGTATTGGAGGTGCTTCTGCATCCATCGCTGTGGAAGAGCTCCATAAAATCGGAGCAGATACCTTTATAAGAGTTGGTACCTGCGGCGGAATGCAGCTTGATGTAATGGGCGGAGACCTTATTGTGGTTAACGGTGCTGTTAGAGCCGAGGGCACTTCAAAAGAGTATGCGCCTATCGAATATCCTGCTGTTGCAACCTTTGAGATTACTGATGCTCTTAAGAGAGCTGCAGAAGAGCTGGGACTTAGGCATCACGTAGGTGTGGTTCAGTGTAAGGATGCTTTCTACGGACAGCACGAGCCTGAGACAAAGCCTGTTTTCTATGAGCTTGAGAATAAATGGGAAGCTTGGAAAAGATGCGGCTGTCTTGGATCAGAGATGGAATCTGCTGCACTGTTTATCGTAGGACAGTGGCTGAGAGCCAGATGCGGCGCTGTAATGCTCACTGTAGCCAATCAGGAGAGAGCAAAAGCAGGGCTTGATAATCCCCAGGCCCATGATACAGACAGTGCTATCAGAACAGCAATCCTTGCAATCAGGAAGCTTATTGCTGAGGATAAGAAAAATAAGTAAAATTTCGTATTAAAAACGGCGTTTTTAGGGATAAATAAAGTAAAAAACCTTGACGCGGCAGGAAGATATATGTTATCATCTTGTATGTTGCGAAAATGACGGTCCTCTGGTATGTAACAATATTTAAGAACGTCCATTTATATAGTATAGGAGAAAGCAAATGAATACAATCATTGCAGAGATCGAGAAGGAACAGCTGAACGCACAGGCTCCTGAGTTCAACACAGGTGATACAGTTCGTGTTCACAACAAGATCAAAGAAGGAAACCGTGAAAGAGTACAGGTTTTCGAAGGAACTGTTAAGAAGATTCAGGGCGGAAGCAACCGTTGCACATTTACAGTTCGTAAGATTTCTAACGGTGTAGGCGTTGAGAAGACATGGCCCCTTCACTCACCTCTCATTGAGAAGGTTGAGGTTGTGAGAATGGGTAAGGTTAGAAGAGCTAAGCTTAACTACCTTAAAGGCCTCACAGGTAAGAAGGCAAAGGTCAAGGAAAAGGTTCGCTAAGAACATTCCACGAAAAGGCAGTTACTATTATAGTATCTGCCTTTTTTTATCTTATAGGGAATTCCTTCGGAATTTCTATAAGATAAGAACTCCATATCTTTGATAGGAAAATGCGATGTTTAGACGAAAGAAATATCATTCACTTTTTCATGAGAAGAAAAAAATAGTTACCCCGGAGCTCCTTCGGGAGATTTTTTCATGGGGATTTTATACAGTATTTGCGGTATTTATTGCTTTGCTGCTGGTTATGGCTTTTGGTAAAAGAGTAAGAGTTATTGGTGATTCCATGGAGCCTTCTCTATTCAACAGCCAGAGCGTTCTTGTGGACAGAGTTATATTTAAATTCTTTGCGCCGAAAAAAGATGATGTAATAGTTTTTTTGCCAAACGGTAATGAGAAATCCCACTACTATATCAAGAGAGTTGTGGCTGTCCCCGGCGAGACCGTGAAGATCACAGACGGTAATCTTGTGGTTAATGGCGAAGTAGTGAGTAATGATGACCGCGAATATGATAAAATGAAAGAAGCAGGAATTGCTGAAAACGAAATTAAGCTTGATAATGGCGAGTTCTTTGTGCTTGGAGATAACAGAAACAGCAGTGAGGACAGCAGAAGTGCCAATATCGGTGTAGTTAAGCAGTCAATGATAGCCGGAAAAGCCTGGTTTTGCTATGGTAAAAGCGAAGGCAAGGGCGGCTTTGTGAATTAAAGGAAGATTTAGATGAATAATTATCAATGGTATCCGGGACATATGACCAAGGCTATGCGAATGATGCAGGAGAACATAGGCCTTGTTGATGTCATCATTGAACTGACTGATGCCAGAATTCCAATGGCAGGCAGGAATCCTGATATTGATAAGCTTGGTCAGAACAAATCAAGACTTGTAATACTTAATAAGTGCGATCTTGCAGATCCGGAAGTTAATAAGGAATGGGTTAAGTACTTTGAGGATCAGGGTATCCGTGTAATGGAGATGAATTCCAAAGAAAACGGCCGTGTCAGACAGGTACTTGATCAGGTAACAGAGAGCTGCCGAGAGAAGATTGAGAGAGATAAAAAAAGAGGTATCGTCAATAGGCCCATTAGAGCTATGGTCGCTGGTATACCCAATGTTGGTAAGAGTACCTTTATCAATAAAATCTCCGGCAAAGCTGCAGCCAAGACCGGAAATAAACCCGGTGTTACCAAGGGTAAACAGTGGATAATGCTCGGTAAGAACTTGCAGCTTCTTGATACTCCCGGTGTCTTGTGGCCTAAGTTTGAGGATGAGGTAGTAGGACTTAACCTTGCGCTTATCGGTTCCATGAATGATGAGAATCTTGATAAGAATGAGCTTGCAGTTGAGCTCATTAGGAAGCTTGAAAAATGGTATCCTCAGACCATAACTGAGAAGTATCAGGTAACTGAGCAGCAAAAGCTTCTCTATGAAGAGGATCAGTACGAGACTCCCGAGTCATCTATTCTGACTGCCATAGCGCAGAACAGGAAGCTGATAAAGCAGGGAGGAAAGCCTGATATAGATAGAGCAAGTGCACTGCTTCTGGATGATTTCAGAAACGGAAGACTTGGAAAAATATCATTGGAGAGACCATAAATGGGAGCAAGAACTAAAGAATTTTTAAAAAGTGCCGGAAGTACAATATTAACAGTAGTAGTTATTGTTCTGCTGACTATGCTGTTTATGAAATTTGTAGCTCAGAGAACTGATGTTGACGGTGAATCTATGATGTACACCCTCCATGACGGAGATGCGCTCATAGCTGATAAGCTTACTTACAGATTCAGTGATCCCAAGAGATTTGATATTATTATTTTCCCTTATGCAGGAGATCCTGAGAGTTATTTTATCAAGAGAATTATCGGACTTCCCGGCGAGACAGTTCAGATCGATTATGATGGCAATATTTATATCAACGGCGAACTTCTTGAGGAATCCTACGGTGCAGAGGTTATAAAAGACCCCGGAAGAGCAGCTGAGCCTGTGACACTGGGTGAAGATGAATACTTTGTAATGGGTGATAACCGAAACTACAGCTTTGATTCCAGAGAACCGGCTGTAGGTAATATCAAGAGAGAAGATATCATCGGAAGAACCTTTATAAGAGTATTTCCGTTCTCCTCATTTGGTTTTATAGACGAAAAACAAAAATAAATTATTACAGGATGAGATTATGGCTATTCAAATAGCAGAGATTAAAAAAGAACTGGCATCGATTGGTGAGATTGATGCCTATCGTTCTTTTATTGAGAAATATAGTGATGATGAGCGTCAGGGTGTTAAGAACCTGATAGAATCCGCTAATAAAAAAATAGCAGCTGTTCAGGCTGAACTGGCGAGATTAGAGAAGATGCGTGAATTTGAGAATGCGCATCCGGATCTTCAGTTTATCTGCGGCATTGATGAAGTTGGAAGAGGACCTTTGGCAGGACCTGTGTACGCAGCAGCTGTTGTACTTCCCAAAGATTGTAAGATCTTATATATTAACGATTCTAAGAAATTATCCGAAAAAAAGAGAGAAGAGCTTTACTCTGAGATTATGGAGAAAGCTGTATCTGTTGGCATAGGTTTTTCCACCCATGAGAGAATTGATGAGATAAATATCCTGCAGGCTACCTATGAGGCTATGGCTAAGGCTGTATCCGAGCTTACGGTAAAACCTGAGTTACTACTTCTTGATGCTGTACATGTTCCTCAGCTTGAAGAGTACAAACAGGAATCAATCATCAAGGGTGATGCTAAAAGTGTTTCCATTGCAGCAGCAAGTATCATTGCCAAGGTTACAAGGGACCACCTTATGGAAGAATATGACAGACAATATCCCGGTTATGGTTTTGCCTCCAATAAAGGCTATGGAGCTGAGGCACACATAAAAGCCTTAAAGGAAATCGGACCCTGTCCTATTCACAGAAGAAGCTTTATAAAGAACTTTATCTAACAAGACTACGAAAGAGAGCCTGAATGAGCAATGTCAGTGGATTAACTTCAAATAGGCCTCTGGTGCAGGTTGATGGAAGAATAGTTAATCAAAATGCGTCAAGAGAGCAGACATCGGCGCGCTCGCTGGAAACAGGTGAGAGAATAAATGGCAAGATCATATCTCTCACAGACGAGGGCGGTACTAAAAATGCCCAAATCAGGCTGGGTGACGATTCAGTCATAAGTGCCAAGCTTCAGGAAGGCATGTCTCTGAAAGAGGGACAGTATGTCTCCTTTGAAGTAAGAGGGACATCTAACAGTCAGATCACTCTGACTCCTTTATATGAAAATACTTCTATAGATCCTACAGCGCTTAAAGCTTTGACCGCTGCAGGACTTGAGCCTACGGAAAGCAATCTTGAGATGGTTAAGACCATGATGGAGAACGGAATGTCCATTGATAAGGATTCCGTCATTTCCATGAACCACCTCATAGCTTCCAATCCAGACACACCGGTATCATCTTTGGTACAGATGAAGGCTCTGAATATCCCCGTTAATGATCAGAATATTCAGCAATTTGAGAGCTACAAGAATTATGAGCATCAGGTAGTGGAGACCATGGACTCCATTATGGATGAGCTGCCTTCAGCTTTTAATGAGCTTGTACAAAAAGGGGACGGCGAATCAGCAAATAAACTTTATGGCGATATTCTGAAAATGATTTCGGATGGCATGGAGCAAATGGAAAATGCCGCCGCAGCTGCAGATGGAGCAAAGGCCCAGGGTGCTGCAAACGCCATGGAGGCTGCTCAGAATCCGTCAGGTGGAAATGCTGTAAATCCTGAGAGTGCAGAGCTTTTACTTAATCCTGAAGCAGAAGAAAACGCCGAAACTGTGGCAAATGCAGAGACTGCTAAAAATGGTGCATTGCAGGGAGAAATATCCTCAGAAACTCAGCAGGTTCAGGAGAAAAATCCCGGCACTAATTCTGTTCTTGGATCCCTTGAAGAACTAGCTGAAGAAGAGCAGGATGCCGGTCAGGGCAAAGCTGCGCAGAATCAGTCTGATGCCGGTAAAGCACAGCAGGTGGAAGTGCAACCCAAAACAGTTAACCTCAGTAATGATTTTGCAAATCTCGTTAAAAATATACAGACTGAGACTAAGTTTGCAGGTCCTGAGATGATGAAGCTTGTAGCCCAGGCAGGTGGTCAGGGCGCAGCAGAAATTGATGAAGCTGCGCTTATGAAGGAGCTGGCAAAAGCATATTCCGGAAGTGAAAATACCAATGATGCTACCGCAAATGCTTTTCAGAAGCTCTTTGGCAGCAATGAATATAATAAGCTTATGAAGGATGCAATCCGCGATCAGTGGATGCTTGAGCCTTCTGATGTAAGCAGTAAAGAGAATGTTGAAAGTCTTTATAACAGACTTAACGCCCAGGCTAAGCAGCTTGGAGAAACGCTTACGAATGCTCTGGGAGCTGAGTCTAAGGCTGCTCAGAGCGCCAATTCACTGATGAACAACATTGACTTCATGAATGAGCTTAATCACATGTTTAATTACGTACAGCTCCCTCTTAAGATGGCTGATCAGGATGCCCACGGTGATCTTTATGTATACTCCAACGGCAAACGCAAATTCCAGCCGGGAGAAACAGTAAGTGCGATACTTCACCTTGATCTCGATAACCTTGGGCCTTTGGATGTCTATGTAAAAATGAAGGACAATAATGTTAAGACCAATTTCTATGTGGCAGATGAGGGTGTTCTTGATCTTATAGAAGCACATATAGATATTTTGAATGAGAGATTAAACAAACGCGGCTATAACATGGAAGCAAGAATGATGCTTCATACAGATATGGATAACGATAGTGATGATGCGGCAGTTAGTGAAATGCTCGATGTTCGTAAAATGCCTGTGATCTCAATGCAGTCATTCGATGCGAGGGCATAACTTCGGGAAGAGGAAACATGGCTGAGAGCGGAAAAAACAAAGACGGAAAACCAAAACAAGCCATAGCGCTTGCATACGATCCAAACGAAGATGGCGCTCCCAGAGTCATTGCCAGTGGTAAAGGACAGCTTGCGGAGAAGATTATTGAGGCTGCCCAGGAGAAGGACATCCCGGTTCACGAGGACAGTAAGCTGGCAGATACGCTGTCCAAGCTGGAAATAGGCGAAATGATACCTCCTGAGCTCTATGAGGTTGTGGCTGAGATCCTGGTATTCGTAGATGCTATGGACAAAATCAGGGCCAAAGAAAAGCAAAATGTTGATATTTCGCAGTTTTAGGCCATAAAAAGCAAATTTGGAGTTATGTGATATAATTTTTTATATGAACAAAAGAGAAAAAGGAAACTATTTCGAAGAGCTTGCTTGCAGACACCTTGAAGAAAACGGTGCGCAGATCCTGTTTAGGAACTACAGATGCAGGTCAGGAGAAATAGATATAATTGCTAAAGACGGTAGATATATTTCATTTATTGAGGTAAAAT
>JAEEGL016979366.1_pt1 | contig 20943 bp, 4 predicted proteins | sample 9134231 | NCBI WGS metagenome assembly JAEEGL01 (sample SAMN16246548, study PRJNA631951) | gut metagenome | biome: gut microbiome; feature: rumen; material: fiber-attached | host: Bos | place: Iran: Karaj | collected 2018-10
TCAACATTTTCAGTAGAGCTATTCAGTGCATCGCTCGTTGGAGAGCCACTTATGATTAGCTCTATTTTTGTTACCCTATAATCATGCGGTGCATTGCCTCTTGTATAATGCTCGTGCATCGTGGTTTTTACTCTGTATGTCTTACCGTCTATTTGAACAGCACCGTACATACGATGCACAAGAAGATTTGCGTCATCAACTCCATTTTCATTCTTGCGCACACCATTGACTTTCTTGTAGTCGGGATGTTCCTCAACTTCAATACTATTGTCAATTACATTAGGCAACTCCATTAGCACGGCAAGATGCACGCCAAGGTTCTCGCTATTGGTGGTCGAAGAACTTGAAAGGAACTTCTTTACCGCGTCTTCATCAATGTGATAGTCAAATTCATTGCCAATTTGATGAGCGGTATGTGTACCAACAAGATTTTCGTTCGCCCAAGAATGTGCTTTGTTTATCGCATCTCTGCCAGTACCAGTGAACGCATGCTTCGGAACATCTACAACTTTCACCCGTGCATCATTTAGTCCAGGCACTACAACACCTTTCTGCTCTACTGCTCGTCTCTGACGTGCCTTGAACGTCTCGGGGGCATCGCCCATGTTATAGCGTGCATCATCGTTCAGCCCAAGCTCCTCGCGCTTCAAAACGTCACGTGCAATATCAAACAGACTTTCCTTGCCTCGCTCCAGGCGCTCCTTGCTGCGCCACAAAATGTAACGCAGTTCGTTGTCGCCAAGCTCAAAGCGATTAGGCAGCTTCAATGATCCAAGGAACTTGTCAAGCGCCATGAGTACTGCAGCCTTAATCTTCTGCCACAGCGTGCGCTCGCCATTGTTGAGCTCATCAAAGGGTTTCTCGGCCAGACGTCCGAACAACTCATCAACGGCGTTGCGTCTGTGCTGTTCGTAGTCTAAGACTATTGCCTTTCTGCTGATGTCACCGATGAAGGAACGGCCGGCGGCTTCGTCAACGCCCTTCTTCAGGTCGTCGCGCAAATGGCGATACACTTCGTCCAGGAACTCGCCGTAGTTCTCTTCGCCAATAAGCTCACGCAAACCCTTATGAGCAATAATCTCATGCCCAACACTGGCTTTCACGTCGTCAACATCCTTATTGTTGGGCAGCACGATGTTCACTTGCCCTGTGGCGGTGTCATACCAGCCTTTGGCCTTGCGTCTGCGCTCCCGTATTGTGGCATTGGGGTGTGTGATGCTCTCAATGTCCTCGATGATATTGATGGGGGTATGCAACTTCTCGCTCATCTGCTCTACGACCTTGCGCTTCAGGTCTGCATCTTTCTGTGCAGTAAGCTTCAGCTTATTGTTAAGCGCCTCCACTTGCTTGTCGGTAACGGCGCCTGCCTGACGCTGCTGCGGCTCGCGACCTGCGGCTTCCACCATTGCGTCAACCTCGCTCGGTTTTAGGATGCGGTTTACCTTCATAGCGCCGGTGATAACCCAGGGGTCTGTGTTCGGGTCGGGGTTGGTACGGTACCTGTATGATCCGTTTTTGGGCAAACGAGGCAGACCGGCAAGAGAATGCTGGAACTTGCCACTGGCGTTTATGCCGTAGCTCATTGCCTCCTCCTGATAGTCTACATCATCGGCATACTCCACCTCTGCCCATACAAAGTTAGCCGGGAAGAGCTCACGCTGTCCTGTTTCCGGGTTCATGCGGCTGAACTGGAGCGCATAGGGTATCTCGCCCAAGTGCCAACCGGGGCGATAAGCCAACTTGCCGCTACCTCCCTGCGTTCCCTTGCCGCCGGCCTTAACCTGCTGGCGACCGGTCTTTGTGGTGCCTGCAACAGGCGCTGCGTCTGCATCAAGCCATACGCCTACCGGAGTAGCCTCGCCGTTCGGATTGGCGACCATAGGAGGATAGAGCTTGCCGTTTTTCAAGACAAACACCTTATAACCGATGCCCGTCTTTGTCGGTGGCTCATCCTCACGGAGACGATACTCTGCGGTATCCTCGTCCGTCTCTTCGTCCTCTTCGGCGTCCACAATACCGGATGCAGCCTCCACGGAAGCGTCCATTTCGGCATATTTCTTCTCCTTCTCTTCAAGCTCCTTCCTCATCAGGTCGGTGTACTCCTCCAGGTGCTTGTAGGCCTCTTCAAGCTCTTTGGAGAACTCAAAGGGTTTGCCATCACGCTCCATCACCTGAGAGAGGGCCTTCTGGTCCTTTTCGATAACACGACCTGCAGCCTCTATGCGCTCACGGAAGTCGTTGCCGGATATCACGTTGCCGACGATATCTTCAAGGCCGTTACGCAAGAGGGCCTGGTGTACCGGCACTTCACTGAGTCCGAGGGCGTCACAGCTATATGTCACACGACGCCGTGCCGTAGTGAAGAGCTCTCTGTTCTCACCGGCCTTGGTCTCAACGCTGATACTGGTGGTGAATACGAAGTCCAGGCCACCGATGTTCACCGTAAGGTTGCGTGTAACGCTTTCCTTTGTCGGGTCGTCGCGAAGTTCATTCTCTGCGTCACGCACTTTCTTATTGTGCTCCTTAAGGAAGTCGGCCATTGCCTCAACGCTGCCGTATGTGGTCTTGCCAACGGTGATCACAAGCTTATCTCCCTGCGGTATCGGCTCGACAAGAGCGAGGTGCTTGCGGTTTTGCTCGATGTATTCCTCTGCCTCCTTGATTTCACGATTCAGTCTGGGTATCTCGTTGTGGCAATACGTCTGGTCGGCCTCATACTGCTTGCGCTTGGCCTCATACTTCCTGACGTCCTTTTCGGCCTGATTCTTCAGCATGGCATATTCAGATCCGGAAAGCTGCGCTACGGTGTCGCCAAATACGTCCTCTTCTTCCTCAAGGGCGCGGTTTTCCATAGCGTTGTTCATCATCTGCTTGCCATTCATGATGCTGTCTGCGATAGCGCCCTTGGTTTTAAGGCGCTGGTATGCCGTTACGTCCAGCGAGTCCTCTACATCAAGGCGGAGGACACGCACGGGCTTGCCCATCGTTTTGTGGATATTGCCCTGGCGCAAGATACGTCCGTTACGCTGGGTGTAGTCCATAGGCCTGTTTGGTGCATCCAAGTGGATGAGGGTATGCAGGCGCTCCTGGATGTTGACGCCGGTGCCGAGGGTGAAGGTGCTGCCCATGATAACGCGAATTTCGCCACTGTTCACCTTGTCAAAGATTTCCAGCTTCTTCTTCACGCTCATGCCGCTCTTCATCACGATAATCTGATTTGCAGGCACACCGGCGTCAATCAGCTTCTTGCGGATATCCTCATACAGGTTGAAGCCGCTGACCTTGTTTTGGTAGTTGTCTGCAAACAGGGCCACAGTACCCTTATATTCGGCGGTCTCCTCCAAAGCACGAAGTGTTTGACGAACGGCCTCGTTGGTCTTGCTGTTTGGATCGTCATAGTAGCCGTCTTGCACGACACCGCCATTTGACGACTCATGGCCAGCCACATTGTCTCCTGACAGGACGAGACGCACGTCAACGGCTGCTGCCTTGGCAACGCCGTACATGGTGAGGGGAATATGGCTATTCTCCTTTTTCTCCTTGCCCGACATCTTATCGTATGCCTCAAGCTGCTCCTTGACGTACTTCATGACAGAGCGTAAAGCCTTGGACTGCGGCAAGTAGGTATCCTGTGCCTTGCCTCCTTCCATATCGGGTATCTTGTCGTTCACGCCTGCTGCCTCGCGTGTAAGGACGGTATCAGCGACACCGGACCAGATACGCACAAGTTCCGGGAGGTTGATGTAACCGGCAAAGCGGTTGACCTCTTTGAACTTGCCACTGGTCGTGAACTCCAACATCTGTTGCAGGTTGCCGAAGTTGCGCACGAAATCGTCAAAGTAGTAGATACCGTACTCCTTCATTGCGTCTGCCGGCATGAGGTAGCGCATGAACGTCCATATCTCTGCTGCAGTATTGCTGATGGGCGTGCCGGTGGCGAAAATGACGTTACGGCCGTTATTCTTCTCCAGCACAGCCTGTGTCTTAAGGAATACGCCCTGAGCTTTCTTGCTGTACGACGGGTCGATACCCTTCACGCCTCGCTGCATTGCGGTAGCAAAGCCGAGGCGCTTGTATTCGTGGGCCTCATCAACGAGGATGGCATCAATGCCCATATCGTCAAAATTCTCAACGTCGTCCACTTGTCTGTCGAGCATTTCCAGGGCCTTCACTTCGGCGTTCTGGAGAGAGACAGCACGCCTCTTCTCGTCGCGCTCACTGCGCTTCGTCTTGATGTTGCTCGTCAATTCTGCGAGCTCATCCTCCAGCTTGGCTATCTCCTTTTCAGCCTGGTGCACAATCATGTTGTTGCCGGAAGGGTCTGCGTCCTTCATCTGCTCCAGCACCATCTCCTTCTCTTTGATTTTCTCGCGAACATAGGCCATCTGGCGCTCTTCGCTGTCGGGGATGCGCTCAAAGACTGACTGAGGCACAACAATCATATCCCAATCATTGTACTTGATCTTGGCGTAGAAGTCGCGTCTGCCGTCTGATGTATGGTCTTTGTCGTCGAGCGTGAGGACTTTAGCGTTGGGATAAAGCTCCTTGGCACTCTCAACGAATTGGCCTACGGTGGCGTTCTGTACCACAATCATGGGCTTGCGGGCCGTACCGAGACGGCGCATTTCCATTGCGATGCTGATGAGCGTAAAGGTCTTGCCGGTGCCTACCTCATGAGCAAGCAGGAGCGGCTGTGTCGTACCACGTACAACGGCCTTGCCCTGGTGCGGTCTTAGGCTGAACGGCCTGCCGCCCACCGTCAATGCCTGTCCACCAAAGTGTTCGGGCACAAACTCATCGGGAATGCTCTTGGGCACATAGTTGTTGAACATGTCGTTATAGACACGCTCTATGCGCTCGCTCATGGCGGCGTCGCTCTGCATCTTGGCTCTTGCCCAATCCTTGAAGTCCTGACGGATCTCATCAATCTTGCTGGCGCAAGCCTGCGAAGCCTCTCTGTCGACAACGGTTTCCGTGGAGCCGTCATAGCGCTTATGCGTCTCACTGACGGTGATAGAGCGGTTTTTCAGCGCTGCCTCGATAAGCTGCGTGCCCAGGATGGTCTTATGGAACATCTCACTCTTGACACCCATAGCGATATTCATCTCTTCGGTGACGTAGAAGGGAGTTTTCATGTACCAGGTACCACCGGCCGACGTCAGCTTCACGTCGATATCCGTTCTCTCCTTGATGTACTCCTCATAGAGTTGGGGCTCAATCCAGGAGGAGCCGAGGCTAAAGTCAATCAGGTGTGCCGGGATGTTCATGGGCACGACGGCCTCAAGCGCCTTGATGTTGCCATCATATCTGCCGTCTGTGTTGTTGTCAATGGCCTGCTGCAGCTTCTCGCGCACGTTGCCGGACAGATATTCATACGACACTTCCAACTGGCGTGTGGCAGGGTTTTCAAAGCCGAGGCCGGTCTTAAGGATTTCCTCTCTTACCTGAGCCTCTGTTGCGCCCTTCATCTTCTCTGCGATCCAGGGCACATCAATTCTACCATGCACATAGATGCTGGCAATGATGCCGTCCTTCACGTTGTCTGGCTCAGGAGCCTTCTCCATGTCGACAACACGCTGACGGAAGATGTCGGTCTTTCCATACTCCTGCACGCGGTTGCCGTGAATATCGCCGGTCTCGCTGAACTTCTCCAGCGCGAGGATATTGGCGAAGTCCACGTCATTCTTCAGGAACGATATGGAGGTGTTCTTATGAAGGTGGCCATACCTCTTGACGAAATCGTCATAGGCCTTGTTGAGTGCATCCAGGAGAGGCTTAAGACCCTCGTCCGTCTCTTCTTTGGACTGATACTCCAGCAGGGCAGAAAGAGCATCCTTAATGCCCTTGTAGGCGGTAAAGCACTCTGCCTTGGTGTGGCCCTTAACCTTGTTGGCATTGACGGCCAACGGCTCTGCCTTGCCACGTCGTGCAATACACAGCGTGCCGTTGCTATCAAGAAGGAGACTACCCTCCTTCACGTCACTGCCCAACGACTCGTATGCAGTATCAACGGTGCGCTCCTCTGTGCGCTCCGGTGCTGCCTCCCAATCCTTTTCAGCAAAGCTGGAGGCCCAATCAGCGAGCATCTTGGCCTGGTCTTTTCCCTTTGCAGGATAGAGGGCCTTGCTCATGGGCCTGAACGTATCGCCCTTCTCAAAGGCAAAGCACATCTCGCCGGCCATCATCTCAGGATGCTCCACGAAGTAGCTGTTGTAGTCCATTGATAGCTGCTTCACGACGGGGACGTATTCGCCCTTGACCTTCTTCTCTTCGCCGGTATCGTACTCTGCCGTGCGTTCACCAGTAACAGACAGGACGTCAATAGCATGGGGCGACGGACGGCCGTTCACTCTCTTGCGCACGACGATGATATCCGAGGTTGCACCAGTGCCGCCAAACGTCTCATTGTTCAAGCGGAAAGCACCAACAACGTCGGCATTGCCATCCTGCACAATCCACTCTCTTAAGCTGCTGCTGTTGTCGAGCGTGCCACTGCTGGTAATGAAGATACCGATGCCGCCCTCACGCAGTTTGCGGATATTCTTGGCTATACAGAAGTCATGGATATCGTGGAACTTCTTGCTCAAGTCCTTATCGCCGGTCGTATCATTGACGCGAAGTCCGGTGACAAAGGGCACATTGGTAATAGCCAGGTCAACGCTGCCATTCTCCACCTGTGTTGCTTCGAAGCCTTTCACATCAACGTGTGCATCTGGGTAGAGAAGAGACAGGATATTGCCGGTTGTCTGGTCGATCTCGACGGCCTGTATGTCGCTGCGCTCGCTCAGGTCAGTAGGCATCAGGCCAAGGATGTTGCCGATGCCGGCACTTCCCTCAAGCACGTTGCCTCCCTTGAAGCCCATAGCCCTTGCGATATCCCACATGGCATCAATAATCCCTGCAGGGGTGTAGTAAGCGCTGTTACGGCTCATCACGGCCTGCTTGTAGGCCTCTTCGCCGAGGAGCTCCTTAAGATACTGAGGCGTCGGCTTGTGGCCGAGGGCACCGTCCGTGAAGGACGTCTCGTTGTCGAAGGCCTTGCCAAGACCACCCCAGCCGCTATACTGGCGCAGTACAGCCATCTGTTCGGGAGTGGCCTTTTCTCCACTCTCGATGAGCTGCTGCATCAGTTCAATAGCCTTGATGTTGGCATCAATGCGAGCATCAACGACTTTCGGGGCGTAGTCGGTACCACGCTCCGCATGATTGTTATTGGTATTCTTCGGGTTTTCCGGTCGCTCTAATCGCGATAAGCGTCCAGAGGATCTTCCAGGGGTGCGAACGCTGCCTGCTTCTCCTTGTCTGTCAGATCCTCGACTTTCTTGCCGAGCTTCTTGGCCGTTTCCTTCAGTACGCTCTTCTCGCTCAGAATCGTCGGCTGACAATCCTTCGGGGCGTGCTGCATCAGTTCTCTCATGCTGTCCATTGTCAGTGTTATTTTGAGTCTCTTCGTTTACGAAACTGAATAGGTCAGGTTCTTGTTGCAAAGATACATCTTTTTTCTTGGATTTTTGCTGTTTGGTGGTAGTTTTTTTCTCCTCATTGCCATTTTTGGGCTGTTTCCCCTCGTCAACGACACTTAACTCTTCGAGTTTGGCCTCGGTCATGTCGTGGAGGACGACACGTTCTGTCTTGGGTTTGGAGAATTGTGTGGCGCTTACCTGCTCACCGGAACGCACCAACATGAGGATGCGGTAGGGCTTGCCCTTGTAATAGACGGTCGGATTGCTCTCAAGGTCCTCTTCGGTCACAGGACGTAGAGCAAGAGTGCTTGTGTCCGGGTTTTGTGCCTTGCGGGTCTCGTTGCGCTGGTCGCTGAGTTTCTTTTCTGCCTCAACAACCTGCTTCTCCACCTCCTGCTCCTTAACCACCTCTTCGGCTTTCTCGATGATGCCGGCGTCGGTGCTGCTGAGGGAAAGGACATCAAAGGCTTTCACCTCGTCATAAGGTGACATTTCGTCCGCAAACTCTTCCATTTCAGGAAAATCCCTCGCTCCATTATAGAACGACTTTAAGTACGGAAGGATGGCCTCGCCAAGCTCTTCCATCATTGCAGAGGCGTAGTCACGGAACTTGTGGGCGCCATGCTTGATAACATAGAACGCCATTTCGGTACCGATGGCAAGTATCTCCGGATCAATGCCGATGTTCATCTGGCCTCTAAGCTTCTCGCGCATCCTGCGCTTCAGCTCAGCAAAGCGGTCGGCATCCTCATCGTCCACCCATTTGCTCTTGGCCGGGGCCTCTTCTGCAACATGGTCGCTCAACTTGGCCTCTCCATTGGCATTAAGAGCACCAAACAGGCCCTCTACGTCAACCTTCTTAGGCTGAACGTCTTTCTTTTCGGGCTGTTTGGCAGGTATCTGTACGTATTGCCACTCCGTTGTTTCATAGAGAACAGGAGCCATGCCGGTGTCCATTGTCACCTGCTTGGCGTCTGCATCATATATGGTGGCCTCGGCGCCCTTGTAGATTACCTTGTCGCCTATCTTCAGCCCACGCTCCTTAAGGGCTTGCTCGCGCTCCTCGTCACGTTGCTTTCTGTGAAGCTCGTTGAGGATGCCCATAAACGCACGCAGGCGTCCGTTGGTGACTTCAAGGGTGTCATAGGTGTTGGCGTCGGCCTTGTTACCTGAAGCTTTGATTTTATCTTCAAGTTGTATCTTGGTGGCTTGCAGCGTGCTAATGGTTGATGCAATAGCATTTCTGTCAGCCGGTACGGTCTTATATCTCTCGCGCAAACGGTCGATGAGTTCCTCATAGATCATGTCCTCGCGCTCGTCGTTATACCTTGCCTCCTCATGTGCCGGTGCAGCCGACGTAGCCTCCTCTGCTACCGTCTCCACCTGGTTAACGTCCGTAGCGTTGGCAACATCAGAAAGGGAAAGCGGCTGCTCGTCCTCAAGAGCCTCCGAGTCAAACACCGTCCTTGCAAACAGGTCGGCGCTATCATCATCACGCATGAGGAAGCCGCCATCTTCACGGCTCCACCATCCGGCCCACTTCTTTGCGAGGGCTTTGGCCTTGCGCATGGTATCATCGTCGAGCTCGTCGGCAAACTTCACCAGACGCATATCGAGCACCTTGCCTCTCTTGGTCTTGTAGGAAGCAGGAGAAATGGAGTATTGTGGCGTCTCCGGCTTGGGCGCTTCGGTCTCTGCGGCTGTCTCAGCAGGCTTCACGCTCTTGTATTCTGCAAAGGGCTTGGTCTTTCTGTGGCTGCTATCAACCCACTTCTTGAACTCTTCCTTGTCAACGGCTGTGATAGCACCGAGGCCCTGCCATCCTTCGGAATAGTTGGAGAGGTAGGCCTGGCGTGCCTCGTCCTCGGTGTCGAAGCCGTACATCACCTTGTGTTCATCAAAGCTGCCGTCGGTGTTGACCTGATCAACGACGAATACGGTGCCATTCCAGTTGTCGATATGGTCCGAAAGGAAGATGTCGATATGGTCTCCGTCAACACCCTCTGTTCTGCGGATGTAGCCGTAGGTGTTATTCATCGTGATACTCCAGGGCTTGCCGTCGGCATCTGTGCCGCTACGCTCGCTGCCCTTGGGGTTTTCGATGCTGATATCGAAGCCGTCAATGGTCACATGGCCCTTCTTGTAGTTGCCGGCCTCCTTCTGTGCCTCGGTGGGATTGGTATCGGTCTGCTTTGCAGCCTCAACGACACTGGCATCAACAAGCTCACCGGCATAGTCGTCCATGATGTCGTACTTGTCCCAAAGATCATGTACCATGTCCTGAATGGGGAGCCATGCCTTGTCTGCACGGGTACGTTGCCTCTCGATCCTGGCTATGGCCTTATCGCGCACAGCCTTATCCTTGCTAAAGCGGGCCTTGTCGTTTCTGTCAATAACCTCGCCAAGCTTGTCGTTCACAACTTCCCATTCGTCGAGCTTCTGGCATAGCTCACGCATTTCCTCCTCTGTCATTCTTTCGGCGAGCCTCATGTCGCCTGCGGGCATTGAGTCGATGCAGAACTGTCGAACACGCTCTACGATGATATTGAGAGACGTTCCGTTCTCTACTGCTCCTCCTGCGTTGCCTTCGTTGCCATCGCTGACAGGAGCATTTTCTGAAGCGCTATCTGCCTTGCGCTTCTCGACGGCCTCCTTAATTGCGGCCTCTTGCTCTTCTTCGCTTCCATTGCTGAATAGTGATTTTATGTCTTTGAGAATATCGTCCTTAGTCGTTTCGCCGTTGAACAGATCCAACTGCCCGTTGGCGATGTCCTTGGCGTTCTTGTTGTACACCTCCAGGTACTTGCGCAGTCTGGTGGTGCGCTTGTCGTTCAGGATGTCAGCAAGCATCATGATTCTGCCGTTGGTGTAGTCGGCAACGGTGGCGCCCTCGTCAAAGGCGAAGAGGTTGCCCTGGCGTGCAAAGCCGTTGACCTGTTCTCCGGCCTTATATCCTGAGTTGCGAGCGTCAAAGACAAGGGAAATAGCCTGAGACAGCTCAAACTCCAGACTGAAATCACGGCCAAGCATGATGTTGTTGCTTATCTCGGCGAGTGCGCTGATGATATTCTGGCGCACACCCTTGAACGCCGTTATCTTGCGCACGGCATCCGGATCTGTCTCAAAGGCTTTGCCGATGAGCACATTCTCCAGCACTTCCCTGCCCTGTGCGCTGATGGTGTCTCCGTCAAACATCTCGGCATACTGCGCCTGACTGATGACTTCGGCATTACGCAGTTCACCGATGGCCTGCGTTGCGGCATTGGTATCTGCATAGAAGTCTCCGAGGGTATCAAAGGCATTGATGCTTCGGATAATGCGGCCGAAGGTCTTGTCGTCCACAATCTTGCCCATCTTGACAGCTTGCTCGGTCTTGGACTGCGCCTTCATCTCCTGCTGGTTGAACTTGGCAAAGGTCTCTGCAGTGTACGGCATTGTCTCGTCGGGCACAAAGAGCACTCTTGGATGCCACAAGCCTGCAACCTGCTCCTTCGTAAAGCCAAACTGCTCCGGGTAGGACGCCAGATATTCAAGGTATGCTGCATCGGTGTTATTCTTTGCGGCGAGCTCTCCGGCCATTGTACGACCGTTGCCGGAAAGCACAATGCCGTCGTTGCTGACAACAACAGGCGTTTGCAATGCCCTCTGGTCGTAGGCCTCGGCGATGAGCCTTGTTGTGTTCTGGGCGTCCTTGTCTCGCTCGTAGTCTCTATCGTTGACGCTATGCCCGTTCTCATCAACAGGGAAGCCGTCAATCTTTGCGAACTCTGCGGTAGCATTGTGGCTTGGTGTGGCGGCGCCACTCTCTGCCAGGACATAATGACCGGGCACGCGTTCGCCGTTGGCAAGTACCAATTCGTTGCGGGCGCCGTCGATCTTGATGGCTTCGTCCCACTTCTCTTTAATGGCAGGTGCAACAGCATTGGAGCCAAGGGCGGCTTGCTGCTCACGCTTGGCGAGCTCTGCCTCCTGCCTTTTCTGCTCTTCCACTAATGCCTGTTCGGTGGCTGCGGCCTGCCGCTCCTGCGCTTCGACGGCCTCTGCTGCCACAACCTTTGTCTGCTCTGCCTGAACTGCAGCCCAATAGTCTGCGCTGAGTTTTGCAGCATCAACCTTTGCCTGCCATGCGTCGTTTTCCTTGCGATATTTGGCGAGGCTGGTACCCATCTTAGGCTTCTTGCTTTGTACGGTCTCCAGGGCCTTGTCTGCGGCCTTTTTATTGGCCTCAACAAATTGGTTGGCCTCGTCACGACTCAGGCCTGCCTCATTGTAGATGTATGCGTGCCCTCTCTGCGGTGAAACTTGAAGGAAGTCCGGCTCTGCGTCCTCTCCTTCGCCAATCATGGGCATAGCGTCCTCGTCAACCTCTGCGGTCTCCTCCGGCGAAGCAATCTCCCTGGCGACGCCGTTGTGCATCGTCACCATGCCGTCGAGCTCGTCCTGTGTGAAGAGGTTGACGGTGTTGCCGCCAATAGGCTGCTCCGTATATACCTCGATGAGGCCGTCCTCGTTTGGATCTGCGGTGATGGAGCCACGAATAGGGCCGTCCTCCGTCTGGAGCGTTACCTCATCGTTCATGGCGTATGCCGGGCGCTCTATCTCTGCCTCCTCTTCTGCTACTGCTTCCTCCCTTTGGGCCCGCTCTGCCTCATACTGCTGGAGACGTGCCATGTTGCCGGCATCGTGCATCTGCTGTATCAAGCTGGCCTGCATAGGCATTGGCTCTGCACCATCAATGGAAGCAAACACTTCACCTTGATTGAGGAGCATACTGCCATCATTCTGAAGCATGCCCTCTGGAACGGGGAAGATATCAATGGTATGCTGCAGTCCCTGCTCGTCAACGACGGTGTATTGGTCACCCTCGTTGAAGGGGAGAGTGCCGTCTATTTTGCTTGCGGCAAGCTGGGCATACTGTTCACGGATAGCATTGGCGGCTGTCTGGCGCTCGTTTTCGGCCTCCAGGGGCTCGTCGACGCGAAGAACATCCGAAGAGGACCGGAACTCCACCTTGCCCGTCTCGGCGTCCACCACGATGATATCCTGGTTGCTGGCTGCTCTGTCTACCATGCTGCCATCATTCATCATCTTGACGTTTCCACTGATGATGTACACCGGGCGCTGGTCTACGATGAGTGTTGCAGGATGTATCATGCCGTCGGCCTTGTTCACACGGGCGTCAATGGCATTGTTGCTGTATTCGATGCTGCTCTCGATGTCGTCCTGGATGTGTGACACCATGCCCTCATAGGTGGCTCTTGCGTTGATGTAGTCGGTGAGAGCATTCGTTGCGTCCTGCGTCTCGTCTGCCCTGTGACTGACCAAAAGAGCAAAAGCGTTGTCGGGTGTGCCGTCAATCATCTCAAGCTCTTCGGGTGACAGGATATCGTCGAGGCGCTGGCGCTGATATTCGTACATGTTACGGGCATCGTTCATCTCCTGAGCATCCTGCAACGTATAGCCGTTGTCGAAGGACTGCTCGGCGTCAACCATTACAGGGTCAGCATCCTCATCAACACGACGCTTGCTTTCTGCGGCAATCATGCCACTATATACGGCAGAACTCTTGGCGTAGGCCAACGCTGCTGCTCGTTGCTGCTCGTTGACGTTTGGATCTGAAAGAACATCGGCCAGTGCCGTCTTGGTCTCCTCGTCATTTCCGGAGTCAATGGCGCTGCGGATGGATGCCCACTGCTCTTCACCACCAAAGGCCTTGACTGCTGCGGCATCGTCTCTTGACATGTCCTGTCGTGCTCGGTACTTGGGGGTACGATATCCGGCCGTCTTGATGCCGGAAAGGAAGCCTCCCATGAGCGACACGCCCAAGAATGTGTCTATGTTGTTGCTAAGGTTGAATACGCCGGTGTTCTCGTCGGTATCCAACGTCTGGTCTCCTACAACCAAGGCGTTCATGATGCCGCCAACAACCTCTTCTGCGTATTCTCCTATCATGCCGTTCCACTTGGCGCTGCTCTCGAAGTCGCCGACGAGCTTGGCAACATCGCTGGCGGCAACATCGTCAATGAACTTGCCGACGCTCTCCAGCCCCATCTTGCCCATGCCCTTACGCAGGAAACCTCCTCCAACGGCCATGATGGGCTCAAAGTACTCACCGAACATTTCAGAATAGTTCTCAATCGTTCGGCCTGCATAAGCCTTTCCAAATGCCTTTATGAAGTTATCGCCCTCAACATGCCCACCAAAGACGGTCTCACCGTTCTCTTGGGTATCAGGTGTCACTTGGCCTGCCATGCGTTCAAGGGTATCGGCTGCTACGCCACCTGCTCCGGTGGTAGCTGCCATTGCAGTACTGCCAGCGATATCACCGGCGACACGGCTTGCAACCTTGGCGCCGACGTATTTCTTGGCATTACTCTTCAGTGCTTTCTTGCCAAAGCGTTTCAGGGCGTATCTCGCCATTGCGTTCTCTGCTGCATGACCGGTACCTGATGCGGGGTTGAGGCACATCTCGATCATGAAGGGAATACTCTCTGCTGTCACTTCACCGGCCTTATAGCCTCTTCCGACGTATGAGCCGAAGTAAGCGTTGGTCGCAAGCTCCACGGCTTTTGCATCGAGGAGCATCTGCTGTGACTCTGTGAGCTGCTTGCCCTGGTCAAATGCTTTGAGTGCTGCCAGAAGCGTTGCGCCATCCTGCGTGTCGGACACTCCCATGTCCCAGGTATTAACGTCGAAAAGCTTCTGACCGAAGCCACGTGCCGCTCCACCGGCAAAAGAACTCTCAAGCCACTTGCCAAAGGTGCCAGACTGTGCGTTGTGGTCTGCCTCGTCGATGATACGCTGTGCACCTCTGAGTGTGCGCTGTGCTGTTTCCAGCTCCATGATACGCTTATTGAGGGCCTCTGCATCCTTGCCGGGCGTGTAGTCGGCATGAGAGAGACGGCGTTGCTGCATCATCTGTATATCGGAAGGGTCTGCTGCTCCTGCTGTCTCACCCATAGCATGAAGGAGTGAGGAGCCAAAGCCACCCTTTGCGGCATCCATGTTACGCTGTGCGACCATCTTAGCCGACTCGCCACGTGCCTGCTCCAGCAAATCATCAATGCTCTGCGACATTCCGGCGACCTGTTCACGGTTGGCCCCTGACAAACTGACAGGTTTTACGCCAGCCGCATCGTCGATGGCCTGTTGCATGTTTGGATCCGTCGCGTCGTGCATCTCGCCGGTGACAGCATCCACTACGGCGCCGTTGGGATAGACACGGCCGGTAGGATCTGTGCCGGGCACAACCTTGGCCCTTGTGCCTTGGTTGCCGTCCTCGTCGGTGTACGTCTCCTTTTCCAGACGTGTCTGCCAGCTCGGAGTCCGCTCCAGTGATTGAACAAGCTCGGACTTCTTCTCAGGCGCCTCGGTCTGTGCGGGCGTCTGCTTCGGCCTCGGTGCTTGCTTCGGCTTGGGTGCAGGAGCAAAGAGCGTCTGGGAAAACGACTCGTATTTATCAGGCACATCATAGTCGTTGTCACGCAGGGCCTGGTAGAGCTGCTGTCTGTTCCTGACGCCTTCATCGCCAGGGGCCGTCAAGGTCTTTTCAAAGGATTCGTAGCTGTCTGGTACATCGAAGTCATTGTCACGCAACGACTGATATAATGTGTGAAGAGCTGATTCTTTTGCCATAGTCGTCTTTACTTGGTCTGCCAATTAACGCCAGTACTTATCTTCTTTTTCGGTGCTCTTTGAGTTTTGGGAGGCTGTTGAGGTTGCTGGGGCTGCTGAGGCTGTTGAGGAGCGTCGCCAGTACCACCGGCAGGCACTCTCGTTGTCTTTCTGCTAACCTCACGACCACGCTTGTCGCGTTCTACGGTGGTCGTGGTGGTATATCCTCCTACTCTGCTTCCACCGCCAGGAGCATACTTGTTGGCACGGATCATTGCAGCCTGGGCCCGAAGCTCGTTGGAGGCTGCATCACGTTCCATCTTGCTGATGAGGCCGTTCTTATATTGACGGTCTATCTCAATCTGTTCTGCCTTAAGGTCGAGCGTGCCGGCCTGATATCTCTCCTGCCATTGCTGCTTGCGGGCGTCGATGCTGTTCTTCACACGGAAGCGCTCCTCTCTCTTTCGCTGGAAATCGAGGTAGCGGTCCTTGTAGCTCTGGTTTTGCTGGGCAAGGTCGTTGCGGATGTAAGCATTGAGGTATTCCTGCTGTTTGGCCTCACGCTCACGACGAAGAGCCTCCTGACGGTTGCGAACTCTCTCGGAGTACCCTCCAAGGCCTCTCATGGGTGCAACGCCTTTCGTCCATGCGAAGGCATTGTGAAAGGCACTCAGGCCATCAGCAATGTTGGCCAGTATCCTCTCCCGCTTCTGCTTCTTCTTTGCTGCCTTGACCTCTTCTTCCGTTGGAGGCTTATACGGTGACAGTTGCTCCATCATCTTGGCATAGTCCATCGGCTGTCGGTCAGTCGTGGTCTCCTGCTCTTCCGGTGTCGCCTGACCGGTCTGCATGGCATCATTCACCATCTGCGTATGGAATTGACCCTGCATGATGTCGGAAAAGGCGTTGCGACGAGGCGTCAACGTCTGGGGCATTGCGGGTACTTCCAATTTAACCTGGTTCTTCTCGTCTGGAGTTGGCATATTTTCTCTTTTGTTTGATTATTTATCCAAGTCCACCGCCAAGCGCCTGCGCTGCACCACCGATGGCGCCTGCAGCCATGTCCCATCCGCTCTTCTTCTCGCCCTCAATATCGAGGAGCGCCTGGTCGTAGTTGTCGTTTCGTTTGAGGTAGGTCTTCTCAATGGCATCCTTGCGGGCCTCTCCCTGTGCTGCAATCTGCGCTTCCATCTCGGCCATAGCTTTTGCGTTGGCTTCCTTCTGAAGTGCAACAGAGGCGTCCGTGCCTCCCATAACGGCAGCGGTGGCCTCAGCTTGCTTGTTACGCTCACGAAAACGCTCGCCTGCCAATGTGATCATCCTTTGGGCATCAGCACGCTGTGTGGCGTCCTCGTTATACCGACGGTTGTACCAGTCGTTGTTTGCAGACTTCTGCCTCTCGACCATTTCCTGCATGCGTTTTGCTCTCGCGTTGGCGCCCATACCACCGAAGATGCCGCCAATTGCACCAAGTGCACCACCAATAATTTCTCCTATCATAAGAGTTTGAAGTTATAATTCCGCGTCAAAGATACCGACTTACCTTTGCAGCAGGTTTTTATCTTCTAACTCCTATGGCAGAGACAAAAAGAAAAAAGACAGGTGGACGTCAAAAGGGCACTCCCAACAAGGCAACGGCATTCTCCAGGGCTGTCGTTAACGAAGTTCTTTCCGATTATGTGACCACGAATAAACTCAAAGATGACCTTGCCGGTCTTACAAAGAAGGACCGCCTTGACGTCATGATAAAGCTGGCTGCTTTCGTTATCCCCAAGCCTCAGTCAATTGACATGAACCTCAACGTGAACGACGAGAAGCGAACGATCGAGAAAACCCTTATTGAGGAGTCGCAGATTAACGAGGATGCCTGATATCTATTTTCCTCTACTTTAGAAATAGCGAACGCTCATAGCATGCCCATAATCTTCGTGCCCATCATTACACCGCAAAAGACTGATTGATTGCGACCTGCAAGAAAGAAAGAAGGGCCACAAGAAAGAAATAAAAAAGAAAGGGAAATAAAGAAATGGCTTAGGAGGAAGATTAGATGCCTCGGCCTTTTGTCCGTTCGTAGACTGCCGTCTGCCCCTTATCACAATTCTCTATCTTCAGTTGTACGATGGAGTGCTCTGGCACATCGCTCACGAATTCGGAGAGGGCTTCTATTACCTCATCGACGTTATTGAAGCCGATGTCGTGTACTTCTCCCAGCTTCTTTCCTCTAAAGTACGCCACACCGTGAATCATGTGTTTCGTGCTAAACCGTCCGAAGCCGCTCTCTTGCTCATGGCTGGCCCTGGCCCCCTTTTCAGTCGTGAAGAAAATAAAGTCCACCACTTTCTCGTTCAGGATCCATGCTGGCGTAAAGTCCATCTTGATGTACCCTCGCGTCACGGCGTGCCCGTTAGAGTGGTTCATGGCGAAGCCTGCCTCTCCCAAAGTGGCCCCACAGTCGTTCTGCGCTACGGTACCCCACGTGTGACGGAATGTATAGGCGCTGTACCAGGCCTCCTTCGGCATGCCCATGCTCTCGCATATTCTCTTGATGCCGATGTTCACGTTGGCGTTGAAGCTATCAGAAGTCGTGTGCCGTTTGTGGAAGCAGAACAGACGTCCGTCGCTCCCAGCATATTTTTCGAAGAGAGGCTTAATGATGGCAGGCACCCTCATCTCTATGTAGGCCTCGTCTGCTCTTCCCTTGCGTGTCTTTGCTCGCTTGTAGTGTATGATGCCGTCGTAATAATCCGACTCTCGTAGCTCGTAGAGGTCAACGGTATTGATCCCGGCCAGACAAAGCACCATCATAGCTACGTCGCGTCCGAGCTCTGGCAATGGCGACTTCATCTTACTTTCGGGTAGTGGCGCCGAAAAGAAGGCGCGACACTCTTCTGGCGTGATGGCAAGCTTCTCTGCCCGGTCTGCCTTCGGTATCGTCACCCTCACCCATGGATTGGTGGTAATGCGTATGTCTCCCCTGTCATAGTCGTTATATTCTACGCAAGCTGCCTTGAACATCTGCCGCACGCATATAGGGTACATCTCTTTGGCCCTGTGGGTGTGCTCCAGTGAAACGATCCATGCGTTGATGAACGTCGATGTAAGGTGCGAGAACATGACATTGCATGTGCCGGCATAGCGCTCCATGCTCTTGACAGCCAAGTCGTAGTTCTTAGCATTGCGGGCCTCACCCCTGTTGACCATCCTGGCTATGTGTTGTCTTGCGTAGTCGCTGAAGGAAATATCGGTGCTGCCTCTCTTCAGGTAGTCCACGATATCCTTTACAGACCACAGCTCGATATCAACCTTGTTAAGCTGCTCCATGTAGTGAACGATGCGACCTGAGCACCACTGCAGGACGTATGGGTCAACAATCTCCTTGTGATTGCTGAGTCCGGCATTGTTCACCATCTTGTCTGTTGGGATGTATGCCACCTGCTTGTGGTGTATCACGCGAATATAGACCGGCCAGTACCCGTCCTTCCTCTGCTTCTGCACACACGCCTTGAATGTTGCCATGTTCTAAACCCTTTCTAAACCGTGCTCAAAATTTTCTAAACTAATTCTAAACTTCTACGTTCATTTTAGCAAATAGCGTGCGCATAATGCTCGCTATCATATTGAAGAAAAAGTGGCGGCAAAGCCTTGAATTATAAAGCAATGCCGCCACTATCAGTAGTTTAAGTGTCGATTACTTCTCGTCCTCCACAGCGGCCTGTGCGGCAGCCAGACGTGCGATGGGCACGCGGAAGGGAGAGCAACTGGCGTAGTTCATGCCGACGCGGGCGCAGAACTTCACAGAGCTGGGCTCACCGCCGTGCTCGCCGCAGATACCGGTGCGCATGCCGGGACGAACCTTGCGACCGTTCTCGACGGCCATCTTGATGAGCTGACCCACGCCGTTCTGGTCGAGCACCTGGAAGGGATCCACCTTCAGGATCTTCTTCTCCAGATATGCGGGCAGGAAGCTGGCGATGTCATCGCGGCTGTAACCGAAGGTCATCTGCGTCAGATCGTTCGTGCCGAAGCTGAAGTATTCGGCCTCGGTGGCGATACGGTCGGCGGTCAGAGCGGCGCGAGGAATCTCGATCATCGTACCGATCTCAAAGGGCACTTCCACACCCTCCTGAGCGAATACCTCCTTAGAGGTGTTCACGATGATCTCCTTCTGCTGCTTGAACTCATAGAGGATACCGATGAGGGGCACCATGATTTCGGGATGGGGATCGAAGCCTTCCTTCTTCAGCTGGCAGGCAGCACCGAGGATGGCGCGCGTCTGCATGGCGGTGATTTCGGGGAAGGTGATACCCAGACGGCAACCGCGATGACCGAGCATGGGGTTGTTCTCTGCCAGAGAGTTCACGCGGCGCTGGATTTCCTCCACGGTGACGCCCATCTCCTTGGCCATCGTCTGCTGACCGGCCAGATCGTGGGGCACGAACTCGTGCAAGGGAGGATCGAGGAGACGGATGTTCACGGGCAGACCGTCCATAGCCTTGAGGATGCCGTAGAAGTCGGCCTTCTGATAAGGCAGCAACTTGGCCAGAGCCTTCTCGCGGCCTTCTACGCTGTCGGCCAGAATCATCTCACGCATGGCCACGATCTTCTGATCCTCGAAGAACATGTGCTCCGTACGGGTCAGACCGATACCCTTGGCACCGAAGGCGCGGGCCACCTCAGCGTCGTGAGGCGTGTCGGCGTTGGTGCGGATCTCCATCTTGGTGTACTTGTCGCAGAGGTCCATCAGCGCCTTGAAGTCGCCGGAGAGCTCGGCAGCCTTGGTTTTGATTTCGCCGGCATAAACCTGACCGGTGGTACCGTTCAGTGAGATGTAGTCGCCTTCCTTGTAGGTGACGCCTTCGATCTCCACGGTCTTGTTCTTGTAGTTCACGTTGATGGCACCGGCGCCACTGACGCAGCACTTACCCATACCGCGAGCCACAACGGCTGCGTGAGAAGTCATACCGCCGCGTGCGGTGAGGATGCCTTCTGCGCTGGCCATACCGGCGAGGTCTTCGGGAGAGGTCTCGATGCGGACCATAACGACTTTATGGCCGTTGGCGTTCCATTCCTGAGCGTCGTCAGCGTGGAACACAATCTGACCGCAGGCAGCACCGGGAGATGCGGGCAGACCCTGAGTGATGACCTTGGCCTTCTTCAGAGCGTCCTTGTCGAATACGGGGTGCAGCAGTTCGTCGAGCTTCTGGGGCTCGCAGCGCATGATGGCGGTCTTCTCGTCGATCATGCCTTCGCGCACGAGATCCATAGCAATCTTCACCATAGCCGTACCGGTACGCTTGCCGTTACGTGTCTGCAGGAACCACAGCTTGCCTTCCTGCACGGTGAACTCCATATCCTGCATGTCGCGGTAGTGCTTCTCCAGCTTGTCCTGCAGGGCGTCCAGCTCCTTGTAGAGCTCGGGCATGGCTTCCTCCATAGAGGGATACTTGGCCACACGGTCAGCCTCGCTGATGCCGGCGCGCTCAGCCCAACGCTGAGAGCCGATCTTGGTGATCTGCTGCGGTGTGCGGATACCAGCCACCACGTCTTCACCCTGTGCGTTGATCAGATACTCGCCGTTGAAGAGGTTCTCGCCGTTGCCGGCATCACGGCTGAAGCATACGCCGGTAGCGGAGGTGTCGCCCATGTTGCCGAACACCATAGCCATCACGCTGACAGCCGTACCCCACTCGTCGGGAATGCCTTCCATCTTACGGTAGAGGATGGCGCGCTCGTTCATCCAGCTGCGGAACACGGCGCAGATGGCGCCCCAAAGCTGCTCCATGGGATCGTTGGGGAAGTCGCTGCCGGTCTGAGCCTTGATGGCCTGCTTGAACAGCGTCACGAGCTTCTTGAGGCTCTCTACGGA
>JAEEGL012524251.1_pt1 | contig 20942 bp, 17 predicted proteins | sample 9134231 | NCBI WGS metagenome assembly JAEEGL01 (sample SAMN16246548, study PRJNA631951) | gut metagenome | biome: gut microbiome; feature: rumen; material: fiber-attached | host: Bos | place: Iran: Karaj | collected 2018-10
GATCGTATTCTCAAGAGACGGTGACTGCATATGGCAGTGCAGCAACTGCGGTCACATTGTTATCGGCAAAGAAGCACCTGAAGTATGTCCTGTATGCAATCATGCACAGGCTTACTTCCAGATCAAAGCAGAGAATTACTGAAAATTAAGGATAACAGGAGGTTACAAAGATGAAGTTATACAGATGTGAACATTGCGGTAATATAATCGTAAAGTTAAATGATGCCGGTGTACCGGTTATGTGCTGTGGTCAGCCCATGAAAGAGCTTACACCCGGAACAAGTGACGGTGCTTATGAGAAGCATATCCCCGCAGTTACAGTTGATGGCAACACAGTAAAAGTACAGGTAGGAGAAGTTGAGCATCCCATGATGGAAGCTCATTATATCCAGTTCATAGTGCTTGAGACATCAAACGGATATCAGGTTAAAAATCTGAAACCTGAAGAGAAGCCTGTAGCAGAGTTTGTAATGGCAGCAGATGAAAAGGCTGTAGCGGTATATGAATACTGTAATCTGCATGGACTGTGGGTGAAAGGAATTTAAAACACAATAGGATAATATAAGATTTGTAGAGCAGTTCAAAAGAACTGCTCTATTATTTTACAATTTAATCAGCGCTAGTGATAATCTTGAACAAAAATGATAACAGAAACTTGATGTAGAAAATGGGCACTAAGTAACCTATTTGATTTTATACTTGGATGAAAGATAACACATATTAATTAGGAAAATATAAGCAAATTTGCGAGATATTAGATACATTTGAAGATATTAAGTTAGGTTAGCAATCATACATGATTACAGGAGACATAGAAAACTAAAAGAAGATTTGTTTAAAAGTGTAACGAGTTCTTGAGCGTTAGCAGTTGATATATAGAGATATAATCAAATATAGTTAGATTTTGGCCATTATGCGTTTTTATGCCTTTTTATCCCACCAAGACACAGGGATAGGGACAATACTTTGAATGGGATGATTTGTAAGAAATTGTTTCATAAAGATAAAATAATGAGGGAACAACAGAGAAAGTTTTGGACCAAACAGGAAGTTGGTTTGAGAAACTAGGAGGGCGATCATATAAGGGTTGATACTCTTTTATTTATTGCTGTAATGTGATAAAATATTAAGAAAAATTAAGGTTAGGATATACGAAGAATCGAGGAAATTTTACTGTTGGCTATACAAAGCAAAAAGAAGAGAATATTACAGATTTCTAACTATTACCCGCCTGAATTGGGCGGTATAGAGAAGATAGCACAGGCAATCTCTAGAGCTATAGAAGGGCAATACGAAGAGAAGGTAATATGTTTCACTCATGATAAAAAAGACAAAAATGAATTTATAGGAAATAGTGAGATAATACGATGTGGAACAAAACTAATGATTGATTCTCAACAGTTGTCCTTTAGTATTGGGAAAAAGATGAAGAGGTTGATGATGAACTATGAACCAGAAATCATCATTATTCATCTTCCTAATCCGTTCACCTCATATCTTGTTAAGAAGTATATACGAAGTGGTACTAAACTCGTAGTTTATTGGCATTCTGATATTGTTAAACAACGTATAGGAGAAAAAATATTTCGAAAAATGATTTTGGGCCTTCTTGAAAGGGCAGACAAGATAGTTGTAACAAGTCCCAATTACATGTATGACAGCAAATACCTATCTCAGTATAAAAACAAATGCTTTATCATTCCTAATTGTATAGATGAGGAGGCGTTGCAGCAAAACAAAAGCTCAAAAGCATTTGCTGATAAGATAAGAAAAGACAATGACAATAAGATTATTTGCTTGAGTGTTGGAAGACAGGTGCCATATAAAGGGTTTGAATATTTAATTAAAGCATTCAAAGAATTAGATGATAGATATGTGCTATATTTAATTGGTAGAAAAGGAGAATCAACTCATGAGATTGAAAGATTGACTAAAGGAATGGAAAGCGTGTATCTAATAGGAGAAGTGGATCACGATGTTTTAAAGGGTTACTTGGCGGCATGTGATATATTTTGTTTCCCATCAATAACAAAAAATGAGGCTTTTGGAATAGCTTTGGCTGAAGGTATGTATTTTAATAAGCCTACAATTACTTTTACAATAGATGGTAGCGGAGTGAATTACGTAAGCGTCAAAAATGTGACAGGATTAGAAGTGCCAAATAGAAATATAATCGAATATGCTGAGGCAATTAAGAGGCTTGCTGAAGATTCGGAATTGAGAAAGAGACTTGGAGAGAATGCTGGAAAAAGAGTAAGAGAACTGTTTTTATTAAAGGGATACGCGAATAGATTTAGTGCATTGCTAGATGCATTAGAGAATAATGATTAAGGAATTATATGAAGATTGCGTTAATAGTGAATAACTATGGGAAAGTATATGATGGAATTGGAATGTATACGAAAGCTCAGATTTCAAATAAACCTAACGATGTGATTAGTACAGTATATACGTCAGATTGCAAGCCCGATGTCTCAAAAATAAAGAGAATTTCGAGTTATGGAATGATTTCTGCATATAATAAACTGTTTAAGGATATGAAGTCTGAACAATATGATTATATTATTACGGAGTACCCATTTATAGAATGGAATCCATTTGTAGTTTTGGCTATATATAGATTAAAAAGAGTAACAATTGGGACCAAAACTAGGACTATATTATCTCTACATGAATATGAAAGAGCAAACTTGTTAAGAAAAAAGGTTGTGCGATTAATATGCAGATTATCTGACATTGTATTTGTTTCGTCGGAGGAGATGAGAAATAGTATACAACAGTATAGTAATGACATTTTTATAAGGCCTATTCCTAGTAATCTTACTATGGCTGATTCACAAATGAGAACGAGTGTTAAGGAAAAGAACAGTTATGTCTTTTTTGGGCTTGTTAATCAGTATAAAGCCTTTGAAGAAATGATTGCAGCTTGGGATAAATTCAATAGAAATGGAGATTATACTTTGCATATTATTACTGCAACGCACATTGAGGGCATGGAAAACAAACATAATGGAGTTAAGTATCTTTATAAGAAAGATGAAGATGAGATCATTGATATAATGAAAAAATGCGTTGCGTGTATTCTGCCGATAAAACCTTGTGTTGATATGAAGAATGCAACATTCAAAACAGGAAGTCTTTGTGGGTGTATATGTATAGGTAAGTTTTGTGATGAATATCGTGCATTACCATTCATTATAAATCTTGATTCATATGAAACGGAAAGGTTTGTTGACGCATTTGAAAGAATCAGCATGTTGACTGATCAAGAGTTGATTAATATGGAGAAGAGTGCAAATGAATTTGGAATAAAATATACACCCGAGAAAACGATAGAAGCAATCGTTGATTATATGAGAAACATGCTTTTGGAAACATGAATATGAAAAAACTGACAATTATAACTATTACACTTAATGATATGGATAATCTGATAAAGACAGTGAATTCAATTATTCCACAAATGTGTGAAGATATTGAGTATATCATTATTGATGGTGGATCAACAGATGGTACCATACATTATCTAGATTCGCTTAAACTAGAAAGGCTAAGAATAATTTGCGAAAAAGATAGCGGAATATACAATGCCATGAACAAAGGACTGAGATATGCCATAGGTGAATGGGTGTTATATATAAATTCAGGAGATGTATTATTAGATGATGTTGTTGAAGTATTAAAAAGTATTAAAGAGGATGATGATTGTGTTTATGGAGATGTTATTCTTTCAATAGAATATAAAGGCGAAACATATTATAAAACTGAAAAAGGTAAAGAAGGGTTTGATATAGATTACCTTAAGGGTAGAATGCCGTTTAGTCATCAAGCATTCTTATGCAAGAGAAGTTTATTGGTTGACATTGGGGGATTTGATGAAGATTTTAAGACAGCGGCGGATTGGGATTGTATTATTAGATTAAAGGGGAATAATTTAAAATTTAAACATATAAATAAAACCATCTCAATTTATGACAGAAGTGGGATAAGTTCTAAACCTCATCCTATAGAAAAACACTTAATTAGAAAGAAGAATGATTTGTACAAGGGAGTAGATTATTGTTTTGTGGTTGACTGCCTTATGGCTGTAAGATGGTTTGTTATTACGGGACTGTTAGGCGAATACAAAAAAAAAATACAAATTATATGGCAGGGATATGATCGCTTTTTGAGAGTGAATAGATATCAAAGCGATACTTGTTCGGAAATAGACAACTATATAAAGTATAACGAAAGGGATTCATATAAATGAATGACGCTAATAACTTTAAAGTTGCGCATGTATCAACAGATGATATATTTGGTGCGGGAAGAGCAGCGGCTCGTATAAATCATGCTCTTAAAGTATCAGGAATTGAATCGGAACTTTTGATTTTGAGAGGAGGTTTTAACGGTGGAAGAGTTATAGAAACATCATTGGATTTTATAAGAGCATGCACAAGAGTGATAAATAGTTTAGGGATTAGACGTTATAGTCCAGATCGCTTTTTTCAAATAGAAAGGTTGGGAGTTGACGGGGATTTTATTAGGTGTTTACAAGAATATGATGTCATAAATCTTCATTGGATTAATGGTGGATGGTTTTCGTATAGGTTCTTGAATAGTATAGAACTACTAGATAAACCTATCGTTTGGACAATGCATGATATGTGGACATTTACTGGTGGTTGCCATTATTCAGGGAAATGTACAAATTATAAAGAATATTGTTCTAACTGCGAAGCAATAAAAAGTTTTCATGGGCAAAGCTATGTCGCAGATCAGCTTCAAAAGAAGATCCATCGTTTAGTTTCGTGTGATATACAGTTCGTAGGATGTAGTTGTTGGATTACTGAAGAGATAAATGATAGCTCGCTTGGAAAAGCAATTCAAAAAAAAGCAGTAACTATACCCAACCCAATTAATAATGAGATATTTTATCATGTAGATATGAGGGTAGCTAGGAAAAAAATTAATATAGATACTAAAAAAAGAATTATAGGGTTTGGGGCAGTTAATTCCATGTCGGAACAAAGAAAAGGATATTGTTATCTCAAGGAGGTACTGAGGCGATTAGATCCTAGCACATATTCTATTATAATATTTGGTGATGATAAGCTTGACAAAGAACTGAATCAGTTTGATGTTTATACATTCGGATACATCGATGATGATAGATATTTAAAATATATATACAATGCTTGTAATGTTTTTTTGGCTCCTTCGCTTCAAGAGAATCTTGCTAATACTGTGATGGAATCACTTTCATGCGGGACTCCGGTTGTGGCCTTTGATGTGGGAGGGATGAGAGATATGATATCTAATCACGATAATGGCTATTTAATCAAACCATTTAGCATAGATGAGTATGTAGATGCAATAGAAATGGCTGCGAATATTCATGGACGAAAAGACATATCGTTGAAAACTCAAAGAAGGTTTTCTCAAAAACATATTGCGGAACGGTATATCAATCTATATATTTCTTTATTAAAAGAAAGGATGAATTATGAAACGAGTATTAATTCGATTTCTTAGATGGATAAAAATGGAATCGCTTATACTCCGAATACCACATAGAATTATCAAAGACAGAATAAAAGCACTTAGAAAATATCCCAATACAATTCAATTGCCAATCACACATAAATGTAATTGTGATTGTGTGATGTGTGGTATGCATCATATGATAGAGAGAAATGATTTCAATTCCGAACAATTAAAAACGATTGTTTCGGACGATCTCTTTAAAAGAGTTAAATATGTAGGTCTTAATGGGGGAGAACCATTCTTAAAAGATGATCTTGCTGATTGCGTAAAGACTTTGGTAGAAACATTGCCAAGATTAAAAGTTATAAATATTATTTCAAATGGCTTTTTTACTAAATTGGTATTAGACAAACTTTCTGAAATTAGATTAATTACTAAAGGGAAAATTCGTATAAATTTATCGATTAGCATTGATGGGATAGGTGATACGCATGATTTTCATAGAGGAAAAGATAATGCATTTGAATATGCAGAACAAACAATAAAAGAAATACTAGGTACAGGCAATAAATATGTTGATAGTATTAATGTGATATGCACAATTTCTAAATACAACATATATCGAATTCCAGAAGTTGATATTTGGGCGAATGATATTGGAATAAATGTTGACTATAATCTGGCAACAGCAAATGAAAGGATCGAAAATTTAGATAAACTAAGTGATTTTTCGGTACTATATGATGAAAAAGCCAAAATGCTTACTAGGGAGTTTTTCTATAGAAAATATCTTGAAACTCAAAATGAAAAATATTTTGGCTTGTATATGTATTTGGTTGATAAAAAAAGATATACATATTGTCCTTGCTTTCATTTTGATTGGATAACGCTCACTCCAGATAGCCAAATTGGGTTCTGCGCAACTCATAGTAAGAAATTAGGATCTGGCCTAATTGAATCCCCCAGAAAAATTGTAAATAGAAATCTTGAATATCTGAAAGAAATCAAAAGGGATAATTGTTCAACTTGTTCGCATTATATGTATATGCTAGATGCAACAGGGTTGATAAAAGAGTATTTTGATATGAAACGTTGGATTTAGTAGAAAATGAAGATAAATATTATTGGATGGTATGGAACAGAAACAATGGGAGATATAGCAATACTGGATGGGATTATTAGAATTTTTTCTGCATTGAGTAATAATTGTGCTTTTTTTATTGGAAGTCTATATCCCTTTTACACAGAAAGAACCCTACTATATAACATGGATGTTTTTAGGATTAATAATCCTGAAATCTCTGTTTCGGTTTATGATGTTAAGGATAGAACAATAAGTAAAGAGTATATAAAAGACGCGGATATAGTTGTAATAGGCGGAGGACCATTAATGACTATTGGCGAAATATTAACTATACGTCATGCGTGGGAAGAAGCTATAAAAAGCAACAAAACTAGAATTGTTTTGGGGTGTGGGATAGGACCAGTTAAAGAAAAGCGATATTTAAAACACATTAAATATATAATTAAACATGCAACTGCAATCGTACTAAGGGATAATGTGGCCTTGGATATATGCAAAGAGAATAATATCGATGTGAGTAATGCAGTAATAATTGGGGATCCGGCAATAGTATCAATAGAAGAGTACATGGGACTTGAACATGGCATTAAAGGGAATTGTAGTGAGAGCCGTTACATAACTGTCAATTTTCGTGAATATCCACAGTATGAATATGGTTTAGTGAATCAGATATCAGAAAATGAATTAATACAATTATTAGAGTACTTTGCTTCCATTGCGGAAGTTAGACTAGTCCCCATGCATACATTTGTTATAGGAAATGATGACAGGTACTACCTGGCGCATTTATCAAATAAGATTGAGAATGGTGTATCTGTGTTATATGAACCGATGAATTTACACGAAATGTACACGTTATACAAACAAGCATATGGTTGTTGTGGTATGAGGTATCATTCGATAGTAATGCAGACATTGTTGAACGGGAATAATATAGTTTTGAATTATACTGATAAGAAATGGGGAAAAATCATAGGTTTTTTGAAGGGGATTAATAATTCTGAGTTTTATAATGATAGAGTAATAAATATAGAAGACGGATTATTGGGGAAAGATATTATAAGTTATGCTGATTTAGTGTCCACTGGCAAGAAATATAACTATATGAAATCAAAAATGAAAGAAAGATATGTTGAGTTTTTAAAAGAGATTGTTAGATGACCATTGTATTATGCAATGTATTATTGTTATGGGGGATTGGAGATGCAATCTAAATTCAAAGCTTCTTTGTTAACTCTCATTGTTTATATAGTAAATTCAATCATGAATGTAGCCTTTGGACTGTTATATAATAATTGTTTGATTAGGATATATGGATCAGAGATTAATGGTTTGATTTCAACTTTAAATCAGTTTGTGAGTATGTTCATGATTATTGAGGGAGGCTTTACTACTGCGGCTACTGTAGCTGCGTATTTACCGATTGTTAATAAGGATATTGAGGCCCTCAACGATCTGTTGTATACGGTAAAGAGAATATATCTCAAGATAGGTCTTGTAATTACAATTAATGTAATAGTTTTTGGTAGTTTATTCGTATTGATAATTGATAATCCGCTTCCTTATATTGAGACGTTTAAGATGGTTTTAATAAGTGCCTCAACTATGACTATGTCATTATGTGTCATTTCTAAAACTACTGTACTACTACAAGGTGATAATAAAGAGTATATCTCGATTCTTGTAACTTTGTTTTCAAAAGTAATTACGTGGGGGGGAGCTATTGTACTAATGCTAAGACATGTTAGTATTATTATCGTATTTGCGATGAACTTTATTGGAGTTTTGATTAATACTATCATGATTAAAACATACGAAAGAAAAAAGTATTCTAGAATAACTTCACGTGGAAAATATAATAAGAAATTAGTTAGTGGAACAGGTGATGTATTATTTCAAAAGATTGCAAATACTGTTTTTACTTCTACTGATTTAGTTTTGATATCTCTGTGTACAAATCTATCAAATGCCAGTGTATATAATTTATATTTTTTAATCTTTAAAACAGTGCTCTCTCTAATGACGGCTGTGACACAAGCTCCGTTTAATTCCTTTGGACAATTGAATAACGAAAGAGGAAGAAGGAGAGAGTTTAATGAATACTTTGAGGTTTATCAGCATATAGTTCTTATAGTTAGTACTATTATGCTTTCAGTAACAGGCGCAATGATAATTCCGTTTATAAGGTTATATTCTAAAAGATTTTTCGATATAAACTATATTTATCCTTCATTGGCTTTCCTGTTTTATTCTCAGATATTTGCTCAAATTGTGAATAGACCATTTGGGTTAATTCTAAATGCGACGGGATGGTTCAAAAAGCAGAACATCCAATGCGCACTTGCTGTAATCGTGAATATTGTAGTTTCTGTAGGATTGATAGAATATTGGGGGATGAACAGTGTAGTATTTGGATCATTTGTAGGGACGATGATAATACTTGTAATGAATATTATTCAGACCCATAGCTATGTTTTAAAAGGGAAGTCTATTCGGATATGGATAAATATTGTATTAAACTACTTTGTGGGTTTATTGATTATACTAGTATCATTCCGAGTGAAATATGTGATAAACACAATAGGCGCTTTTCTTTTGAGTTGTTTCATATCTACTGGGGTTGTAATTATCGTAGTAATAGGAATAAATTTTGTGATAGATTACAGAAAGACAATACTAGTGTTTTCTATTATAAAGAGAATATTAAAAAAAGTGTTACGTGCTGATATTTATGATACGTAAGTTAGTTTTGATAATATTTTATATGGGCTGTTAGGAAGGATGCTTGTTTATGGAAGCGGTAATAAAACGAATTTGTAGAATCCCAATATGGATAAGAATTTTGATCATTGATATCCTTTCGTTTATTGCAGCTTATTATTGGGTCAACTATTTAGATATACTTACAACTGATTATCGATGGATACAGTGGATGAAGACGAACGGTTTTCTACATATATATGATTCATGGGATATAGAACTCCCAGTTGATTATCCGCCGGTATATCTTATATGGTTATACCTAATAAAAGACTTAGTGGGTACGGAGTTTTCAAACTATACTCAGTTGATAATGAAACTGCTTCCGCTTTTAATACAAATAATAGCGCAAGTTTTTATTTTTAAAAGAATATCACCAGAATCTGCGATGAGATGGTCGATAAATATTGCTCTTTTGGTGAATATTGTTATATATGGACAAAGGGATGGTATTATAGGTCTTCTTATTGTTCTGATGTTTTATTATATGAATAAAGAAAAGTGGTTTGAACCAGCGGTTGTTATCATGTTTTTTTGTCTTTTGAAACCGCAGGGGATTTATTTTATTTTTATTTTGTTGATGTACTATACCATTAACAAGATATCGATTAATAAGGTATTAATCTCGCTATTCTCTTGTATCACTTTGGGGTATCTGGCCTTTTTACCATTTGCTATTACGAGTGGAGATTATCTGATATCGGTAAAATTATATATGTATGAGTTTAGTATTCATAAGGTTTTTGGATCTGTAGCTGGTAATTTTTGGGGATTATTAGAGTATTGGTCTATCCCCAGTGCTATAGAGAGAATATCCATACTATTTATCATAGGATGCATGATTATTGGTATAATTGTTTACATGAAAACACATGATTTTGTGTACTCGTCAGTAATTTACATGATTACAATATTTATGCTAACTATATCGCAACATGGAAGATATACAATTTATGCAATGTTTATCATGTATGTTGGTATAAGTATTTATGGTAGATTAGAATTCTTAGACGCATATAAGGTTATTACTGTATCTACTGCTTTATCACAACTTGGAATGGTTTTATATAATAGGATAATAGTAGATGAATACGGACTGAATGTTATTAATGTTACTGTTGAGATGACTTACAGTATGCTTCATACGTTATATGCAATTAGGTATATTACGATCTTTGCAACATTCCTGCTAAACATTGTTTGTATTATTTGCTTAATAAGATGCAAGAATTCGGGGTTTCTAAGAATGAATAAATGTAGTAATACTAAAGAGTGAATCCTATATGGAAAGAAAAGAAAAGGTCGTTTACATAATTTTAATAATTTTATCCTTTTTTGTTCCAATCGTCATTTTGTGTGCGGCGTATTATAATATAGGAGTATTTATAGGGGGGGAAAATACAATCCTGGCGATGGATATGCAAGCTCAGTATATGCCATTTTATGCATCACTGAACTATTTGGGATCCAATGATAATTCTTTATATCTAAATATGTCGGGGGCTCTTGGAAATAACTATTGGGGATCTTTTGCATATTATCTAATGTCACCGCTTGTTTGGATAACCATGCTCTTACCCTTGGATGAGTTGCCTGATCTGATTTACGTGATAACCTTATTGAAAATTGGAAGTTGTGGAGTTTGTTTTTGTTTATATCTTTTGCAATCAAAGAAAGATGAACAAAACAAGTTCTATATATTTATGTTATCATGTTGTTATGCACTGATGTCCTATAATATTGCATATTCTATCAATCTTATGTGGCTTGATGGAGTAATGATGTTGCCAATTGTTCTTATAGGCGTCGATAGGATGATAAGAGAGAATAACCCGTGTGTACTTATTGTATCAACGGCTATATCTATGATTTTATGCTATTACATATCATTTATGTCAGCATTATTTGTATTTTTTTATTTGTTGATTAGATGTGATGAAGAGGGGGGGATAAATAAGAAAAAACTAGTTGGGAGTATTATTAGTGCATTGCTTGGTGTGGGGATTTCCATGCCCGTTGTTTTACCAGGTGTTATGGCGATGTCGCAAGGAAAAATAATCGAGGAATACGCTGATACCCAAACCCAATTTATACAGTACAATCCTCTTGATGTTTTGAAGCAACTAACCTCTGGAAGATATGATACTGTATATAATAATGGATTACCATTTCTTTTTTGTGGATCAATTACATTATTTTTTGTATTCTTCTTTTTCTTAGATATAGAAATAAGAAGAAGAACAAAATTGTTGTATGGAATGCTTCTAGCATTTTATATAACTGCTATGTGTTTATCGCCACTTGATAAAATATTACATGGATTTAGAGATACCGCATGTTTTGAAGTGAGGTATTCATATGTAGTAAGTTGTTTATTGCTTATTCTTTCTTATAAGGGGAGCTGTTATGTTACGAATAAGCTTAGAAAATACAAAGTACCAACATGGACACAGTATATAGTTGGAGTGATAATTATTTTGGAGCTGTTTATGAATAGTTCTATTATAACGTCGGAGATGATGGTAGAATTGCATTATAGTCCCCAAAACGAATACAACAGAGTATTGAAAACAAAACAGAGCCTATTATCATACATAGAAGATGATGATTTCTACCGAGTTTCAGATAATACAGGTTATACTCATAATGATGGGGCGTGGCTTGGATATAACGGGATTGGATATTTCTCGTCTTGTTATAACTATAAATTGATGAATTACCTTGGAGCTCTTGGAGAGAATCAATCATATCATGATCTGAGAAATGGAAATAGAACAAGACTGATAGAAAGCGTCATGGGGGCTAGATATAAACTGAATTATATGATGTATGATGATGTTTATGAAGTCATTGCGGATAGAGGTTTATATAATCTGTTATATAACAAAGAAGCCTTATCATTGGGGTATATGGTTGACTATAAACCAAATGATTTGATAGCTGAAATATCGCCAGATATGTTTGAAAATCAGAATAATCTTGCGAAGGAGTTATCTGGGTTAAATGTAGATGTATTCAGACCTGTGACTATTGAGAATTATTCAGTATTGGACGAAGTTGGATATACTAAGGCTGTTGAATTTGACATATATGTTGTAGAAAATGAACCTATATGGTTGTATTTTGAGTGGGCTAAGTCAGATGAGAGAAATAAGCATAAACTGATAAAAGAAGTAAATAATCCATTTACTTCTTATTCTTTTAATTCTAAATTACTCATCAATAATATGGATTATGGGAGTTTTATGGACGAAAATTCATGTTTTGGGGTATATTTGGGTAAGTACACGAAAACTGAGAAACTGCATATAAAAGCCATGAGCACAATTTATTTTGGTGATGTTCATGCGGCATATATGGATGTAGATTCATATAATGAAATCATAAGTAAACTAGGTAAAGAACAACTTAGAATTAGCGATCATAAAAATGGAGAGTTTAAAGGTTCGATTTCAGTCAAGACGGGTGGATATATGTTGATGACGTTGCCGTATATGAATGGATGGAGTATTAAAGTAGACGGAAGCAGAGTAAAACCAAGCAGTTATAGGTCAGTTTTTTTGTTGATACCGCTCGATAAAGGTATTCATTCGTTAGATATAAAGTATTATTCACCGGGAATTATTGGGGGTAGTGTAATTGGAGTTGTATCATTGCTGATTGTGTTTGCTATTTTAAAGAAACACAGAATGAATTCTGAAAAATTCAGAAATCGTTCTTCTGAATAGCCCTACTTTGATTATTATACAGAAATTTTATTATGTATAATACTTGTTGGAATAATACAATATTGGAAGGGAATATTGAAACTTTTAGTATTTGAAAGGTGGATTCATGATATGAAAATAGGAATAATTGGATTGGGGTATGTGGGGTTGACTCTTGGTATAGCCGCAGCAATGGCTGGGATTGAGGTTGAAGGCGCAGAGATAGATGAACATATTAAACTGTGCCTAAATAAGAACAAAGCACATTTTTATGAACCAGGTATTGATAGATTGATAGCCAGATATAAGGACAAAAACTTTCATGTTATCGACTCTTTTTCTGATTTAGAAAAAACTGGCAGATCTATACCAGATGCTTTTGTTGTAACTGTTGGAACTCCGTTGAAAAAGGGAAGCGTTGAACCAGATTTTGACTATATAAGAACAGCGTTAAAGTCCATAAAGAATGTATATGATGGTACTCAGTTGATAATACTGAGAAGTACTGTTTCTGTGGGGACAACGAGAACTATTGTTTTGCCATATTTGTCGAAATTATGCAATAAACCAGAGGAGGAACTGCTGGTGGGAATGTGTCCGGAAAGAACAATAGAGGGAAATGCAATTGAAGAGCTTACGCATTTACCACAGATTATAAGCGGTAGCAATGCCAAATCAATCGAATTGGCGCAAGAGCTGTTTAGAAGGATTACGCCATGTGTTGTAACAGCAAACTCATTAGAGGAAGCGGAGCTTATCAAATTGTATTGCAATACGTATAGAGATATGAATTTTGCTATTGGTAATGCATTTTGTATGGCAGCTCAAGAGTTTGGGGTTGATGGTATGAATGTAATAAAGAATGCTAATTATGAATATAATAGAAGTAATATCGCTTTTCCAGGCTTTGTAGCTGGACCATGCTTACAAAAAGATGCTTATATACTTATAAATAATATGCCTGAGTGTGCAAGTAAAGATTTCATCTTTTCTGGCAGAAAATACAACGAGAGTATGGAAGATATGGTAGTTACCTGGGTAAAGAAATATGTGGGTGAACCTGATATATGCAGGAGAATTACTCTAAGCGGAATGACATTTAAAGGCCGTCCTGAAACATCAGATTTGAGGGGATCAAGTTCGGTATATATAGCTAAAAAACTGTTAAAAAGCGGATATGAGCTAAATATTCATGATTATGTCGCAGATCCTGATGAGATGAGAGCTCTAGATATTGGAGATTATTACGAGAATATTTATGATGCGTGTACAAATTCATCAGCTTTACTTGTACTTAATAATCACAAAAATTATAACATATTACAGGATAATCCAGTATTTCACAGAGAAGATGTAATCTTTAAGATATTGGATGCGTGGAATGTCTGCACGGAACTATATTTCAGTGATAATTTGTATATCAAGACATTGGGAAATATGTTCGTTGAATAAGGGGGGGACTATGGAAAAGAATGAATTATCACTAGCCTACTCTAATAGATTTGAAAAGAAAGAGTGGCAAAACAGAGATATGATGTGGAAAATATTATGCCGTGATTTTTTTGACAAATATATTCCTATGGAAGATGATGTTCTAGATATAGCAGCAGGATATTGCGATTTCATTAACAATATTGGTAGTAAGGCAAAAGGAAATTTCAAAAAAGGAAAACGTATAGCTGTAGATCTCAATCCAGACATTTCGATGCATGCTGAGCAGTTTGTTGAAGTGCATAATACATACGCACAAAAATTAGATTTTCTTGAAGATGAATGTATAGATACCGTATTTATGAGCAATTTCCTAGAGCATATAAAAGAAAAAAGAGATATTCTTGATATTTTTAAGGAAAGTAGGCGTGTACTGAGAAAGGATGGTAAACTTATGATTCTTCAGCCCAATATACGATATGTGGGTGGAAAGTATTGGGATTTCTTTGACCATTATACCCCACTTACCGAAAAAAGCTTAGAAGAGGCTCTAGGAATAGTAGGTGGATTTAAGATAAAGAAAATTATACCAAGATTTTTGCCATATACAACCAAATGTAGTATACCACAAAAAAAATGGATGATTAGTTTGTATTGTAAAATACCATTAGCATGGAGAATAATGGGAAAACAGACATTTATAATAGCAGTTAAAGAATAGGAGATATGTGTGATGAGAATACTATTAACAGGATCAGCGGGTTTTATTGCGGGGTATTTGGTTGATGAGCTGTTGAATGCAGGACATGAAATTATCGGAATAGATAACTACAGTAAATATGGACCGATAGAGAAGAGTTATGATAAGCATCCCAATTATCATTTTGTTGAGGGAGATTGTAAAGACACGGAGCTTATGAAATCGTTAGCGGTCGATTGTGATCAGATAATTGCTATTGCGGCAATGATTGGTGGGATAACATATTTCCATACATATGCTTATGATCTTCTTGCAGAGAACGAGAGAATCATAGCGTCAACGTTTGATGCTGCATTATGGGCGCGTAAGCATGGTAAACTGAGCAAAATAAATGTTCTTTCATCTTCCATGGTATATGAATCATGTCACGATTATCCAAGTAAAGAAGGTTATCAATTAAGTTGCCCTCCTCCGTTATCGACTTATGGTTTTCAAAAATTGGCCTGCGAGTATTATGCGAAGGGGGCATGGGAACAATATGAATTGCCATATACAATTATCCGCCCATTCAACTGTGTTGGAATAGGAGAGCAAAGAGCAAAAAATGAAAAAGAAATAAAGTCAGGAAACGTAAAACTTGCGATGAGTCACGTTGTACCAGATTTGATTCAGAAAGTGGTTAAAGGACAGGAACCACTTCATATATTGGGCGAAGGTAACCAGATTAGACATTATACATATGGAGGTGATCTTGCTAGAGGTATAAGGATGTGTGTTGAAAGCGAGAAGGCCATTAATGAAGATTTCAATTTATCCACTCCGACATCTACTACAGTCAAAGAATTGGCCACTCAAATATGGAAGAAGATAAAAGGAAATGATAATATTTCATTTATTTACGATACTCCTTTTGAATATGATGTTCAAAAAAGAGTTCCATCAATTAATAAAGCGCAGGAGATATTAGGATTTACTGCAGATACAGATTTGGAAACAATGTTAGATGAAGTAATACCTTGGGTAAAAAATCAAATCGAGTTGGGGAATATTTAAATGTTGGATATAATTGTTCCTGTATTCAATGAAGCAGGAAATATCAAGAGATTATTAGATACAATAGAGGAGAAGATATCTTGCGATAAGAGAATACTTGTTATTTATGATTTTGATGAAGATAATACTTTACCAATTATTGATAATATTAAGAATGAGTATAGTTTTGAAATCATTTTAGAAAAGAATGAATATGGCAAGGGGGTTATAAATGCTATAAAGTGGGGGTTCTCTATGGCTAAAGAAGATAAAATCCTTGTTGTAATGGCTGATTTGAGTGATAGGCTTGAGGATGTAGATAAGATGATTGCTAGTGTTGATGAAGGGTATGATCTTGTATGCGGTTCACGATATATGAGAGGAGGAAAGCAGTACGGTGGCCCCAAATTGAAAGCCTTTTTGTCTAGAATGGCAGGCTTATCTCTTCATTTTTTGACTCGAATTCCTACTCATGATGTAACAAATAGTTACAAAATGTATACCAAAAGAGTTATAGATGCAATAGAAATTGAGAGCAATGGCGGATTTGAAATTGGTTTAGAGATTACAGTAAAGGCATACGTTAAAGGATTTCGAATTTCGGAGATAGCTACTGAGTGGTACGATAGAACTGATGGTAAATCAAAGTTTCATATGTGGAAATGGATGCCCAGTTATTTGCATTGGTATTTTTATTGTATTATGTATACATGGTTTGGTAGGGAAAATGATAAGGGATAAGAAAGTATTGATCAAAAACTTAACATGGATAGTTAGTGGAGCATTTATCATTCTTTCTTTCCCAATTTTTTATTGCCCATTAGCGAATGGATTAGATTATTCATGGAAGTATTTTCTGAATATTGCTGTTTCTGAGGAATTTATATGGGGGAAGGATATTGTTTTTACGTATGGTCCTTTAGGTTTTCTGCTATATCCAATCAATTTGGGGAAAAATTTACTATATGCTTTAGCGTTTTGGGGAGGATTATGGGGTGTTCAATTATATGAACTTTTCAGACTAAAAAAAATTGCTAATAAATCAGATTTATGGTTTGTAGGATCAACGTTTTTATTACTATATTCTGGAATTACATATTCATCTGAGGTTTTCTTTAGATATGTATTAATACTAACTGTTTGCTACATTATTAGGAACCCCAAAACGTGGTTATACAGGATAATTAGCTTGTCATTGATGGCAATAGCATTTTATATAAAGTTTGATATATTTGTTTTAGCAGTTTCTATAAATCTTTTTTTGGGCATTTATGAAGTAAGTAAAAAAGCATACGGCTATATGATAATGATTGGGCTTTGTGTGTCCTTTGTAAGCATTAGTTACTATATATATAGTAATTCTTTTGAGTATCTTTGGACATATTTAAGGGGGAGTTTAGAATTTACTTCTGGATATTCAAGTGCCATGTCAATAGATAAAGTTGGTACAGATATATATTTTTTTGTAATATATCTTGTGTTGTTTGTTATTGTTATACTATATAATATAAAAACAAGAAATACAAACAACTATATATTAATGATGATTTTGTTCCCAGCTATTTTTTTGTTATATAAGCAGGGTATTGTTAGGGCGGATAGAGAACATGGTATACTGGCATTCTCAAATATGTGCTCAACTGTAGCGATCATCATGTTATTATATGATAATGGTAGAGATAAAAAGTGTGATAAAAAGGACGATACAATAAGCGAAAAAAGAATTATTAAAACATTGACAACTATTCTTGTAATGTTTGCTTTGTTAGCAGTTGGAAAATCCAAATTTCCCAGTGAAATACATACTACCAACTTGAAAAAACTGGCGATGTACACTACAAAAGATGCATATTTAGCAATGGTTGATGGATTGGCTTCTGTTGATGAAAGTTTGTTGAATATAATCGGTAATAACTCTTATACTATAGTGCCAAGTAACATATCTTCAATTGAAAAATATAAGGAGCAAAAACACAATTACATACCGATACCAACGGTTCAGGGATATGCTGCGTATACTCCATACTTAGATGGAATGTGTTATGACTTTTTTGGAAATATGTTTGCACCTGATTATATTATATTTAGCTTCGAAACTATTGATAATAGAAAGAACTTTTTGGAATATCCGAGAATGTGGAATGCAATAGTAGATAATTATCAAGCTGTTGGATTTGATGATGATGAACGAGTGTGTTTACTTAGAAAAAGAAAAAACAGAATTGATGATCAATATGAATGCATTGGTAGAATAGATAGTGCAATTGATGGCATGGTGTATTTACATAATATTGATGCTTTTTCTATTCATACAGAAATGACATTTATAGGTAAATTAGTGAAGTTACTATGGAAAATACCAAATATAGACATACAAATAGAATATGAAGATGGTTATAGCGAGAACAAACGCGTCATTTTAGATAATATTGATACCATTATTATAAAGGATCGATATACACATGAAGATGCCGATAATTCATATAGTATTTCTAACATAAAATTTGCCGGAGATGGAATCAGATTTTATAAAAAGAATATCACTATTTGTTATTACAATAGAGTACATTAGTAATGATGTGATGAGCAATTGCGATATGGTGTGAACGGTATAATACTTACAAGGTATTGAGTGCTGGTGGATAGATGATGAATACATAGAATAACATGTTATTATGTTGGTCTGTGGTATCGGTCTAGTTAAGAGGAACAAGTAACATGAATAATAAGATTTTATATATAATTATCCCTTGCTATAATGAAGAAGAGACGTTGCAAATTACTCCGAAATTGTTTCTTGATGAATTATATACACTTATCAATGAGGGAAAAATCTCGGATGATAGCAGGATACTTTTCGTAGATGATGGGAGTTCTGATGGTACATGGAACAAGATAGTACAGCTTAGCAGAGTAGATGTACATTATATAGGCATAAAACAAAGCCGAAACAGAGGTCATCAGAATGCTATTCTTGCAGGTCTTATGGAAGCTAAAGATAAATGTGATATTACAATATCTATTGATTGTGATGGGCAGGATGATATTTCCGTTATGAGCGATATGATAGAAGAGTATTTAGCGGGGGCTGAGGTAGTTTATGGAGTTAGATGCAATCGTGATACAGACACATTTTTTAAGAGAGCTACAGCGGAATTCTTTTATAGGTTTATGAGATTCCTTGGCGCAGAAGTTGTTTTTAACCATGCAGATTATAGGTTGATATCATCAAATGTTTTGCATGTATTGGAAGAGTATAAAGAAGTCAACCTTTTTCTCAGGGGATTGATTCCGCTTATAGGATACAAAAGTTCAAGTGTCTTATATGAACGCAAAAAGAGGATGGCTGGAAAAAGCCATTACCCGATAGGAAAGATGATTGCTTTTGCACTAGAAGGAGTAACGAGCCTTACGATAAGACCATTGCGTACTATTATGGCATTAGGGATAATTATTGCGCTTATAAGTTTTGCTGGGGCAATATGGAGTGTAGCGGCATGGTTGACAGGGGAGACGGTCCCTGGATGGTCAAGTGTGATATTTATTAGTTGTTTTCTGGGAGGAGTACAGATGATATGTATGGGGATAATAGGTGAGTACGTTGGGAAGGTCTATATGGAAGTAAAACATAGACCAAGGTATATTATATCGGAGAGGACTGATGAATTAGATGTTTAATATGGGGAGAATAATAGTGCTTAATGGATAGAATAAACGATCACACCTTTTCAGTATGTGCGTATGGGGAATCCCCTTACTTAGAGGATGCAGTGCAATCAATTATAAAACAAACGCTACATTCAAAAATCATAATATGTACATCGACACCGAATGATCATATTAATGATATAGCTAATAAGTATAATATTGAACTTATGATAAATACATTAAAGGGAGACATTCAAACTGATTGGAATTTCGCTTGTAATAGTGCTAAAACGAGATATGTAACACTCGTGCATCAAGATGACATATATTCACCGAAATATCTTGAGAGTTTTTACCAAAGAATAGGTGATAAACGGGATTTCCTGATTTATTACACTTCTTATAAACCGTTGAATATGAGAAATGGTATAGGGGATACAAAAAATGATGCAAATAGTATTATAAGATTTATTCTTAGTATGCCAATGCTAATCCCCTTTTTATCTAATAAGGAGTGCGCAAAGAAGATTACGTTATCATTGGGAAATTCTATATGTTGCCCAACAGTAACATATGACAGAAACACTATTCAAGATTCGGACATATTTACATCTGAATTGAGATATGATTTGGATTGGGATACATTTTGGAAGTTTGCGCAGAGAAAAGGTAGGTTTATATTTAATCCAAATAAATTAGTATATTATAGAGTTCATGATCTTGCTACTAGTAAATTGTGTATAGAGAATAGCGTTAGAGAACGAGATGATATGTATATGTTTAGTAAGATTTTTTCGCCTTCAATAGCTAAGATCATTATGAAGTTTTATAAGAAGGCATATATGAACTATGGTTAGGTGAGCAAAGTGGAAGAGAATCGATGCCGAATATGTGATAATATTGAAGCCAATAAAGAGGTTGTTCTTAATGCAACTTTGTATGGAACAAAGGGTAGATTTAAGTACTTTATATGTAATCGATGTGGTGCGTTGCAGATATCTAAGAAGCCTGAAAACATAGAAGAGTATTATGATAATGGTAGTTATTATTCATTCAATATGAATAATAGAGAGTTTAGAAATGAATTGTTGTTCAAAGAGCTAAAACAACA
>JAEEGL013428776.1_pt1 | contig 20942 bp, 19 predicted proteins | sample 9134231 | NCBI WGS metagenome assembly JAEEGL01 (sample SAMN16246548, study PRJNA631951) | gut metagenome | biome: gut microbiome; feature: rumen; material: fiber-attached | host: Bos | place: Iran: Karaj | collected 2018-10
ATGCTGGTAGAGACCGAGCACGACAGCGCTCCCGAAGGCCAGCTGAAGACCCGTCTGCAGGGCTTCTTTGAAAGCATGGAGGTGTAATTTATGGCATCAACAGTCAACAGAATCAAAACCACACAGAAAATTTCCCCGATGCTGGACGAGTACTACGGAAGCATGGCGCATTTCGACTGCGTCGCGTGGTGCATGGGCCCCTCCGGCTACGAGCTCATGAACGGCGCCGGCGTAAGCTGCTTCCAGGCTGAAAGCTCCAGCGCCCGTATCGCGGGCGGCCAGGCAGCCACTCCGTTCATAGAGTACGGCCAGGCCCGCGGCGTAAGCCCGGATATGTGCTCCTACGCGAAGATCAACCTCGGCCTCGTTCTTGCCGAGCTCGACGAACGCTGGGACATGATAGACGAGCGCTACCGCCTCAACCCGCCCGATCTCATCGTCGCCGGCAACATCTGCCCGAGCATGATGCAGTGGGCGCACGTTCTCGGCCAGATCTACCACGTGCCCGTTTTTATCCTTGACTATCCCTTCTGCTACGATTCCGATCTGGACGTCCTTCGCGACAACGCGAAGTATATCCGCGAGCAGCTCGAGAACCTCAAGGAGTTCCTCCTCAAGTGCTCCGGCCAGAAGGAATTCCACGGCGAAACTCTTATGAACCAGCTCGCCGCCTGCCGCGAAATGGAGTTTTACCAGCTGAGCATCGGCGAGATGCTCCGCACGGTGCCGGCTCCCGCCAGCTTCATAGACAACGCTTTCTCCATGACTCCGGCCATCTCCATGAAGAACAAAAAGGCCGCTGATTTCTACAGAGAGTTCATGGACGAAATGATCGAGCGTGTAAAGACGGGCACGAGCTCCATCAGCAACGAGAGATACCGCATCATGTGGCGCGGCAACTTCCCGTGGTTCAAGATAGGCTTCCTGTCAAGACTCCTCGCAAAGTACGACGCTCTTCTCGTCTCCGGCTGCTACGGCACTCATATCCACCAGGACAGCCCGGCCAACCGGCTCATCCCGCCCGACGGCTTCGATCTTGAAGATCCGCTCTGGGGCATGGCCTGCTTCGGCCTCGGCGGCGGCTACGTGAGCAACTACGAGGACAAGTGGAAATCCGAGTTCGTGAGCCAGATCGAGGAGTTCAGCATCGACGCGGTCATCATCCAGGCGCCGCACACCTGCCGCCCCTGGACTCTTACCTCCCGCGAGCTCTGCCAGCGAGTCGAAGACGAATACGGCATCCCCTGCATCGTCCTCGAAGCCGACCATACCGACCCGGCTTACTTCAACGACGCTCAGGTCGAGACCCGCATCAAGGCTCTGCTTGAAACGGTCGACGCCCGCCGCGAAGAGAAAGCAAGAAAAGCCGCGGAAGAAAAAGACGACGATTTTGATTTCTAATATCTTTTACATCAACTTTTAAGGAGGAACGCACATGGATGTAAAGAACTGCACACTGCAGGAATTACTGAAAGAATTCGCATACAGGGCGCATGAGCCGGCCGACGCCGCCAACGCCTGGAAAGCCAAGACCGGCGGCAAGGTCATCGGCATCGCCGGCCTGGACGTACCCGAACCCCTTATCCACGCCGCAGGCATGCTCCCCGTCGTCCTGCTCGACAGGGACGAAGCCGTCACCCTCGCAAACGCTCACGTTGAGATGCATCAGTGCGGCTATATCCGCAGCCTCGTCGACCAGGCCATGAAGGGCGAGCTCCAGTTCTGCGACGAGCTCCTTTTCCACGACTGCTGCCATATAGTCCGTATGCTCGGCGACGCCATGCATACCTTCTGCGACAAGATCAAGAAAGTACAGTTCATATATCTCCCCCCGCTGCTTGAGTATGAGACCTCTCAGAAGTATGCCATGAAGGAGATGCGCAAGCTCCGCAAGCGCCTTGAAGTCATCGCCGGCAATCCCATCACCGACGAAGCTCTCGCCGCGAGCATCAAGGTCTACAACACCCAGAAGAAGCTCCTCATCGAGCTGTACGATATCCGCCGCGCGTATCCCGGCATCCTCAAGGCTGTCGACGTATCCAACATAGTCGCCGCCGGCATGTGTATGCCGAAGGAAGACCACATAGAGCTGCTCAAGCGTCTTATCGAGCTGCTTGAGCCGGAGAAGGCCAAGCCCGTTTCCACGGCTATCCCCGTAGTCGTACACGGCAGTCTCTGCGAGCGCTGCGACGATTACGTTCTCAACGACATCGAAGCCACCGGCGGCGTTATCGTTGACGACGATCTCTACGTAGGTTCCCGTTACTTCAACACGCTTTATGACGAGAGCATCGCTCCGATGGACGCCATCCACAAGGCGTACATAAAGCGCGTATCTCCGTGCCCGACCAGGTACGAGGAGAGGAACCCGGGCGATTATCTTGCCGACATGGTAAAGAACGCGAACGCGAAGGGCATCATCATGGTCGTCGTAAAGTTCTGCGAAGCCCACGACTATTTCTACTTCACCGCTCACAGACGTTTCCAGGATCTCAAGGTCCCCGAGATGCTGGTAGAGACCGAGCACGACAGCGCTCCCGAAGGCCAGCTGAAGACCCGTCTGCAGGGCTTCTTTGAAAGCATGGAGGTGTAATTAATGGCAACAGTTAACAGATTAAAGTGCACTGCCAAGATATCCCCGATGCTGGATGAATACTATGCGAGCATGGCGCATTACGACTGCGTCGCGTGGTGCATGGGTCCTTCCGCATATGAGATGATGGGCGCGGCCGGCGTAAGCTGCTTCCAGGCTGAAAGCTCCAGCGCCCGTATCGCCGGCGGCCATGACGCCACTCCGTTCATAGAGTACGGCCAGGCCCGCGGCGTAAGCCCGGATATGTGCTCCTACGCGAAGATCAACATCGGCCTCGTTCTTGCTCAGCTCGACGAGCGCTGGGATATGATCAAGGAGCGTTATCGTCTCAACCCGCCCGATCTCATCGTCGCCGGCAATATCTGCCCGAGCATGATGCAGTGGGCGCACCTTCTCGGCCAGATCTACAACGTGCCCGTATTCATAATCGACTATCCGTTCGCTTATGATTCCAGCATCGAAGCCCTTACCGCCAACGCGAAGTACATCCGCGCTCAGCTCGAAAACCTTAAGGACTTCCTGCTCAAGTGCTCCGGCCAGAAGGAGTTCAACTGGGATATGCTCAAGGAGCAGACGGCCTGCGTCCGCGAAATGTCCCTGTATCAGCGCAACATCTCCCGCCTGTTCCAGGTGATCCCGGCTCCCGCCAGCTTCATAGACAGCGCCGTTTCCATGGTCCCGGCCATCTCCATGAAGAACCAGAAGGCAGCCGACTTCTACAGAGAGTTCATGCAGGAAATGCTTGACCGCGCAGCTAACGGCATCGGCTCTCTTGACCACGAGAAATACCGCATCATGTGGCGCGGCAACTTCCCCTGGTTCAAGATCAGCTTCCTGTCCAAGCTCTTCGCGAAGTACGACGCTCTGCTCGTCTCCGGCGAGTACGGCGTATACGGCCTCGAGGAGCGCGTGGGCAACAAGATCATCCCGCCCGACGGCTTCGATCTCAAAGATCCGCTCTGGACCATAGCTGCAGGCGGCGCAGGCGGCGGCTACATAGCCAGCTACGAGAGCAAGTGGAAATCCGAGTTCACTCAGTACATCAACGGCTACAGCATCGACGCGGTCATCATCCAGGCTCCGCACACCTGCCGCCCCTGGACTCTTACCACCCGCGAATTTGCTCAGCGCGTAAACGACGAGCTCGGCATCCCCTGCATCGTCCTTGAAGCCGACCACACCGACCCGGCTTACTTCAACGACGCTCAGGTCGAGACCCGCATCAAGGCCCTGCTTGAAACGGTCGACGCCCGCCGTGAAGAAAAAGCAAAGAAAGACGCCGAGCGTGAGGCAATGCTCAACGGCGAACTGTAAAAGCCATAAAAATCCCGCACTTGAAAGAGTGCGGGATTTTTTATCCCTTTCGGCGCCGCGCCCTTTGAACCTGTTGAACCTCGGCGGTTTATATGCTATCATCAAGTCAGTCGCATACAGTTATTTCCACTATGGAGGGCTCTTTCATGATCAACACACTCAGGTTCAATTCCGACATCCCCTATGACGACGGGCATCTGCCCGTAACTCCTCTTGAAAACTACAGCATGCTCCTGCGCGGCGAAACGCCGCTCTGGATCCCCACGGCGAGCGACGAGGTGACGATATACCCGCGCATAAGCCCGGATAATCTCGCGTTCGGCATCATCAGCGACGCGCCGACCGAAACGCCCGACCGCAAGGGCGGCCCCGATATGTTCGGCGTGGAATGGGTCTTCGTAGAAATGGTCGGCGGCTCCATGCCGGTGGAGGGACCCCCGCTTCTCGAAGACGCGAACGAATGGCCCGAAAAGGTCAAGTTCCCCAACCTCGACGATTGGGACTGGGAGGGCAATTCCGCAAAGCTGCGCCCTCTCATGCCCGCGAACAAGATGAAAATAGTCGATATCTGCTGCGGTCTTTTTGAGCGGCTCATAAGCTTTATGGATTTTGCGGGGGCCGCCGTCGCCGTAATCGACGACGAGCAGAAAGACGCCGTGCACGCGCTGTTTTCCAAGCTTTGCGATCTCTACGACGACATGATAGACCGCTACCAGAAGTACTACGGCGTGGATATGATAATGTTCCACGACGACTGGGGCAGCCAGCGCGCACCCTTCTTCTCGCTTGCGACCTGCCGCGAAATGCTCGTCCCCTATCTAAAGCGCGTGGTGGAATCCGCCCACAAGCGTGGAATGTGGTTCTACTTCCATTCCTGCGGCAAAAACGAGATGATGGTCCCGGCCATGCTGGAGGCAGGTGTCGACCTCTGGAAGCCGCAGCCGATGAACGACCACGCCATGCTGCTCGAGACCTATGACGGCAAGCTTGTCTTCCCCGGCCGTTTCGACGAGCCCGACCCCAACGCTTCTCCCGAAAAGGCGTACGAAGACGCGAAAGCCGTCCTTGCCAGATTCAAGGGGCACAAGAACGTCACAATAAGCCTGCCCCCGTTTTTCAACAATGCTCCCGCCATGCCTCTTTACGCGAAAGCGTTCTATGAGCTCAGCCGCGAGCAGTACGCAGAAAAATAAGAGCGCCGGCCGGGGCCTTCTTCGGAGAAAGCCCCGGCCTTTTCTTTTTTTGCCATTTTTTCTCTGTCCCTCTTGCTGAGCGGCGTTTTCTCTGCTATAATGCTTTTGCATTTATAAAAACGGGTGAGCACCTACCGTATGCCAGGCCGGAGCATACGGTTTTTTTCTGGAAAGAGGATCGGTTATTATGGAACAGCAAACGGGCAAAACTCAGTTCAAGGGCGTAGTGCTCCTCCTGCTGACTGCGCTTATATGGGGCTCCTCCTTCGTGGCGCAGAGCGTGGGGATGAAAAAGATAGAGGCCTTCACCTACAGCGGCGTAAGGACTCTCATGGGCGCCGTAGTCCTGCTGCCCGTTATCCTTATAAGAGACGCCGGGCGCCGCCGCTCAATGAACGGCGAGCAGCTCGCTCAAAAGAAAGCCCGCGATAAAAAGGCTCTCCGCTGCGGCTTTATCCTCGGCATAGTCTTCTGCATCGCGACCAATTTCCAGCAGTTCGCCTTCAATTACTCCAGCTCCGGCAAGATCGCCTTCATCACCGCTCTTTACATGTTCTTCGTGCCCATAATCGGCCTCGTTTTCAGGAAAAAGACTCCGCTGCTCACCTGGCTGTGCGTGCTCATCGGCTTCGTGGGGCTGTATTTCCTCTGCATCGACCCGCGCAACCTCGGCGCCGTCAACCGCGGAGACGTCCTCACCGCAGCCTGCGCCGTCTTCTTCGCCGTGCACATACTCTTCGTGGAAAAGTTTTCTCCCGAGACCGACGGGCTCAAGCTCTCGTGCACCCAGTTTGCGGTCGCCGGAGTGCTCTCCTGTATTTTGATGTTCATTTTCGAAGAGCCGCGCATCCCGGCTATAAAAAGCGCAATAATCCCCCTTCTCTATTCCGGCGTAATGAGCTGCGGCATTGCCTACACGCTGCAGATAATAGGCCAAAAATATACGGAAGCGACAATCGCTTCGCTCATCATGTGCGGCGAGTCCGTATTCGGAGTTCTCGCCGGCGCGGTCCTGCTTCACGAAAGGCTGACAGGCCGCGAGATACTCGGCTGCGTCATAATGTTCGCCGCCATCGTTCTCTCTCAGCTCTCCGACGCGATAACATCCCGCCTCAAAAACCGCAGATCGTCAGGCGCAGCTTAATCGTTGCGCCTTTTACTTTTATATGGTATACTTTTAAGATGGAGTGATACTGTACGGAGGCGCTGAAATGGAATACGTCGAAAAGCAGCTTTCAAGCGAGGAAATATTCAACGGGCGCATAATAAGAGTGCGGCTCGACGAAGTGGAGCTTTACAACGGCGACCGCTCCCGCAGGGAGGTCGTCGAGCATTCCGGCGGCGTATGCGTGGTCCCGCTCGGGAAGGACGGCCTGGTCACGGCCGTGCGTCAGTACCGTTATCCGGTTTCCAAAAGCCTCATAGAGCTTCCCGCGGGCAAGCTTGAAAAGGGCGAGGATCCCTACCCCGCCGCCCTTCGCGAGCTTGAGGAGGAGACCGGCCTGAAGGCCGAAAACCTCGTCTCCCTCGGGAGCGTCTACTCCTCCCCGGGCTTCAGCAGCGAAGTCCTGCATATTTATCTTGCCGAAAACTGCTCCCAGGGCGAGGCGCATCCGGACGAGGATGAATTTCTCGACGTGATTCGCATCCCGCTCGATGAATTTGCCGGGCTCGTCATGGCCGGCGAAATAAAAGACGCCAAGACCTGCCTGGGCATATTGAAAACCGCTCGCTATATCGACGAAAGGAGGATAAGAGGTGGAAGCGAAGAAAACCGTTCTCATAGTAGATGACGAACCCGGGATCGTCGAGATCCTTAAATTCAATCTCTCCCGCGAGGGCTATGATACTCTAACCGCATATGACGGCCAGAGCGGGCTCGAGCTGGCTCTCGGCTCGCAGCCGGATCTTATCCTGCTCGACGTGATGCTCCCGAAGATGGACGGCTTCGCCGTCTGCCGCGAAATAAGGCAGACGAGCAACGTGCCCATAATAATGCTCACCGCCCGCGAAGAAGAAAACGACAAGGTCCTCGGGCTCGACCTCGGCGCCGACGATTATATTACCAAGCCGTTCTCCGTAAAGGAGCTGCTGGCCCGCGTGAAAACGAACATACGCAGGAGCAGCGCGGAAAACGCGCAGAAGCAGCCCTCTTCCGACGACGCCATAACACAGGTCGCCTGCTTCTCCATCGATAACGAGAAGTTCGAGGTCTACCGCTCCGGCGTCCGCCTCGATCTGACGCTTAGAGAATACGAGATATTCAAATATCTTGTCAGCAACGCCGGCAGGGTGTGCTCGCGCGAGGACATGATGCGCGACATCTGGAAGTACGACTATTACGGCGACCTCCGTGCCGTGGACGTAGCGGTGCGAAGGCTTCGCGAAAAGCTTGAGGAAAACCCGGCGGAGCCGGAATATATAATAACGAAACGCGGAATAGGATATTATTTTGCCGGATAAGGGACGGGGCATATGAACAAAAGCCTTCACACAAAACTTGTTTTAATAATGCTTCTGCTCATAGTCTCGCTCATGACGGTAGTATGCGCATTTCTGATCCGCGGCGTACAGAGCTTCTATCTGAGTGAATTCTATCAGCAGATGAGCTCTGTTTTTTCGGACAGCGAGTTTTCCAACTACGTCCGCGAAGCCGCCTCCTCGCCGGACGCTCCCGCCCGGCTTGACGAGACTATCGGCGCTTATTCCGGCCTTCTCGGAATAAACTCCGCCAGCCGCGACTACTGCATACTCGACGGCGCCACCGGCAGTCTGCTTTCCGGGCACAGCGATTCGGGCGAGCTTGAGATAACGTCCAACATACTCACCGCTCTGGACGGGCGTGTGGGCGATTCCAGCTCCGTTTCTCTCGACTACATGGACGTGGCCGTTCCCGTTTCCGGGGAAAGCGGCAGCTACATAATCTATATCCGCGACAATAAGGACAGCGCGCTCCGGCTCAACATGGAGCTGTTTATGATAATAATGCAGTCTCTCGTGTTCGGACTCGTAATATCCGTCCTTCTGAGCCTTCTGCTTTCAAAGACGATGGTCACTCCTATCCAGAACCTCACTCACGCGGCGGAACGCGTGGCCGCAGGTGATTTTTCGAGCGGTCCGAACGAAGTGCACGCAAAGGACGAGATCGGCGTTTTGACAAACACCTTCAACGACATGGCCGTGCGCCTGCACGACACTCTCGACGCCATAGAGAGCGAACGCAACAAGCTGAGCACCGTCATCCTGCATATGACGGACGGCCTCGTCGCCTTCTCCCGCAGCGGGAACCTCATCCATTTCAACCCCTCCGCGGAGCGCATGTTCGCACGCTCCTTCGAAACCTCTCCTCCCGTTTACGACGAGCTTTTCGGAGACGTCGCTTCCATCGACGAGCTGTTTGCGCTCGACGAGCAGGAGCACGTGTCCGTAAGCCGCAGCATAAACGGGCGCGAACTTGAGATCTTCCTCGCCACCTTTTCCGGCGACGGCGCCCAGGGCGGCGTGCTCGGCGTCATACACGACATCACCGAGCAGAAGAAATCCGATGACCTGCGCCGTGAATTCGTGGCAAACGTTTCGCACGAGCTGCGCACGCCCATCACGAACATCCGCAGCTACGCCGAAACACTTATTGAGACCGACGATATCCCGCCCGATATGCAGCTGAGCTTCCTCAAGGTCATCTTGAGCGAGAGCGACCGCATGACCACTCTCGTTCAGGACCTTCTCACGCTCTCCCGCTTCGACGCGGGCAATTCCGATATGTCCTTCGCGCCGTTCTCTCTCGAAAAGTCCATACGCGACGTCTGCGCCGCCATAACCCTCGAGGCCGCGAAGCACTCTCACGAACTCTCGCTCCATTTTGACGCTCCTCTCCCCGAAATAATCGGCGACAGATCGCGCATAGAGCAGGTAATGGTGAATATCATCTCCAACGCCGTCAAGTACACTCCCGACGGCGGCAAGATTCAGGTAGCAGGCCGCGCCGAGGGCGAACACGTCGTCGTCTCCGTGCGCGACAACGGCATCGGTATTCCCGAAGCCGACCAGCCGCGTATTTTCGAACGTTTTTATCGCGTGGACAAGGCCCGTTCCCGCGCCTACGGCGGCACCGGCCTCGGTCTGTCCATCGCGCAGGAGATCGTAAATCTCCACGGCGGCACCATAGCTCTTGAAAGCGCGCCCGGCAAGGGCACCTGCATAACGGTGACCCTGCCCATAGACGCTTCCGCAGGCAGAAACGGCGGTGCGGAATGAAAGAAAAAGCCAGGAGATCCCCTGTTGAGCCCTTAAAGACGGTCCTCATAGTCTTTCTCGTTTTGCTCGCGGTTTTCCTCATCGGCGAAACTCAGATCTTCGCCCAGTTTTTCGGCGGCAGGACTCTTTCCTCCATAATCGCCTCTTCCGGCTCAAGAAACGTGCTCCCTCTCTGGAACGAAGAGACCGACCCTCACTCTGCCGAAGCGGCGCAGCCTCTCTTCCTCGCCGTTACCGTCTCCAACGGCAGCCATTACGGGGTAAAATACTCTGAAGCCGAGCTTGATTCCGTCTATTCCTCGGCGGCGACTCTTCTCGGCGAGGTCATCGGCTCTGCCGGCGAGCCCGAAGAGATCGCCGAAAGCGAATGGCGGGCCGCTCTTTCCTCCCAAAACATTTTTGTAGACTATCTGAACTCCTTCCCCCTGCCTTTGATCTCTTCCTGGTTCGGTTCCGAGCCGACTGCCTCTCTGTCGCAGCACAGCGTCCGCAGGCTCTGCATTTCATCTGCGGACGGCCGCTCGGTACGCCTTTCCTATATCGACAGCGGCTCCGGCCTCTTTTACAGCGCTCCGACTAGCGTTTTGTTCCCTTCTCTGTCTCAGGTTCTGCAGCTGTACCAGCTGGACAGCGCGCGCTTTGCCTTTGAACTCGGGCCGGTGTATTCCGGCTGCGACCCCTACTCGCTTATACTCTCCAACACCTCCGCCCCGGTCACAGCGGCTCCGGTTCCCCTCTCTTCCGCCGATATCGACAGGGCCGTTGCCGCATTCTCCGTAAACCCCAACACCGCTTCGCATTTCACGGAGAGCGACGGCACGCTGGTCTACGTTGAATCCGGCTCTTCCCTGCGCATCTCCGAAAGAGGAATACTTTCCTACAGAAACATTTCCGGCGAAGGCAGGCTTTCCGCCGCGGACAGCGCCTCTTCAAACGCTCTTGCGGACATGATAAAATACTCTAAAAAGCTCGTTGAGACCTCCGTGGGCGGCGGCATGCGTATTTATCTCACAGGCGTGCTTTCCGCGGAGAATTCGTATACTTTCTCCTTCGGCTGCTATTTAGCCGGCATGCCCCTTCTCCGCTCCGACGGTCTTACGTCTTACGTGACCGTTGAAAACGGGATCGTCACCTCGGCGCAGATCCTTCTTCACGCCTATTCTCTCGCCGAGCAGACGGAGGCCGTTCTTCCGGAGATACAGGCCGCCGCGATGGCAAGCGACGGCCGGGAGGCTCTTTTGTGCTACGTTGAGTCGGGCGGCGGCGTATCTGCGAGGTGGGTCCTGCAGTGAACACAAAGAATATTAAAAACATAATAATCATAATATTCCTGCTCGTAGATATAGCCTTCGGCGCGCTGCTCATATCCGACAAGGCGGCCGAACGGCGGCACGAGAGCCGCACTCTGTCCGATCTCGTGGAGGTAATGGAGAAGAACGGCATAGCCTTCCTCCCCGAAAAGATCCCCGCGGCTTCCTCTCTCTACGTGCTCAAATGCGGGAGAGATCTCTCGGCCGAGGCCTCCATCGCCGCATCGCTCATAGGAGAATGCTCTGCGCAGGATCTCGGCGGCGGCCTGTACGTATACGAAAACGCAAACGGCAGCGCCCGCTTCCGCAGCAACGGGGAGTTTGAAGCCGTTATTTCCTCCGGGCGCGGCGCCGCCCAGGCAGATATCGTTTCCGACGCTCTCTCCGTCTTGAAAAGCGCCGGCGTCACGGTAAACCAGCGTTATTCCGCGCTTGCAAACGACAGCGTCACTTTCGTCTGCACGGTAGACGACACCGACGTTTTCGGCTGCAGCGTCACTCTCTCTTATTCCTCGGGCGGTCTTGTCTCCGTTTCCGGCACGCGGCCGACAGGTGCGCCGCAGTACCGCACGGCCGATCCTCTCATAAGCGCGCCGACGGCTCTCGTCCGCTTCCTTTCTCTCATGAGCTCCGGAGGATACATCTGCACGCAGATAGAGAATATGGACATCTGCTATTTCATGTCCGTCTCCGCCTCGGGCCTTTGCACGCTCCAGCCGGTATGGCAGATCTATACCGACGCGGGCACGTTCTATATCAACGCCGTGAGCGGCGCTCTGGTTCCCGCATAAAAAGCTGCATATTTTTCTTTTAATTTTCCTCAATGCGTGTTATAATATATTGATTGAAGTTCAATACATCTTTCGTCCCTCCCCGCAGCACGGGAAGGATTTTTACAGAAGAAACTGATTGGGAGTGAGCTCGTGACCAAATACGTCATAAAGGGCGGAAAGCCCCTTAAGGGCACCGTGACCGTGAGCGGAGCCAAAAACGCGGCCGTCGCAATAGTTCCAGCCGCGCTGATGGTCGAAGGCCCCTGCCGCGTTGAAAACATCCCCCAGATAAGCGACGTTACTCTCCTCCTCAAGATACTTGAAGAGATGGGCGCGAATATAAGCACGGTCAACCGCCACACGATGGATATTGACTGTTCCGATATAAGCACGGATTTTGTCCCCTTCGAGCTCATGCGCAAGATCCGCGCCTCGTATTACCTTCTCGGCGCCATGCTCGCCCGCTTCGGCCACGCGAAGGCCTCCCTCCCCGGCGGCTGCGATTTCGGCGTGCGTCCGATAGACCAGCACATCAAAGGCTTCAAGGCGCTGGGCGCTGAGGTGGAAGTCAAAAACGGAATAATCACGGCGGAGGTCCCATCCGGCCGCCTGCACGGCGCGCAGATATATATGGACGTCGTTTCCGTCGGCGCCACGATAAACGTAATGCTTGCCGCCGCCATGGCGGAGGGCAAGACCACCATAGAAAACGCCGCCAGAGAGCCGCATATAGTCGATACCGCGAACTTCCTCAACTCCATGGGCGCGGATATCCGCGGCGCGGGCACCAACGTCATAAAGATAAACGGCGTCGATCGCCTCTCCGGCAGCAGCTACTCGATAATACCCGACCAGATCGAGGCCGGCACTTATATCGCCGCGGCGGCGGCGACCGGCGGCGAAGTCCTTATAGAAAACGTCATCCCCAAGCATCTTGAGTGCATAACCGCAAAATTCGAGGAAATGGGCGTCGAATGCATTCCCTATCCCGATTCCATCCTCATCCGCAGGACTTCTCCTCTCCTCCGCACCAACGTAAAGACCATGCCGTATCCCGGCTTCCCCACAGACATGCAGCCCCAGGCCTGCGTCACTCTCTGCTTCGCCGAGGGCACCAGCGTTATAACCGAGGCCGTCTGGGATAACCGCTACAAGTATATAGACGAACTCAAGCGCATGGGCGCAAGCGTCCACGTGGACGGCAAGATCGCCGTAGTCGAGGGCGTGCCCGGGCTTACCGGAGCGCCGGTGAAGGCCTGCGATCTGCGCGCCGGCGCGGCGCTCGTTATCGCCGGGCTCTGCGCTTCCGGAACGACCGAGGTCGAAGACGCCCATTATATCGCGCGCGGCTACGAGGACTTTGAAGGCAAGCTCCGGGGCATCGGCGCCGATATCGTCTGCGTCGAAACTCCAGACGATGAAGAGGTCTCCCGCTCCGCCGTCTAAGCGTATCTTAAAGGGCATTCCCGAAGCGCTTCGGGAATGCCCTTTTGTTCACCGGAGGAAAAATGCTCTCTGTAAAGCTTATCTGCGTCGGCAAGCTGAAGGAAAAGTTTTATTCCGACGCCGTAAATGAATACAAAAAACGTCTCGGCTCCTGCTGCCGCCTTGAGATCGAAGAGCTGCCCGAGCAGCGCCTGCCCGACGATCCCTCCCCGGCGGAGATAAGCGCCGCCCTCTCCCGCGAGGCCTCGGCGATAACGGCCCGCGTTCCGGCCGGCGCGCTTCTCGTTTCCATGTGCGTCGAGGGCGAAAGCATGTCGAGCGAGCAGCTTTCCGCGTTTATCTCTCAATGCGCCGTTTCCGGCGATTCGCGTCTCTGCTTCGTCATAGGCGGCTCCTACGGGCTTCACGAGAGCGTAAAGGCGGCCTCCCGCCTGCGTCTTTCGATGTCGGAGATGACGTTCCCGCATCATCTCGCCCGCGTCATGCTCCTCGAGCAGATATATCGCGCTTTCAAAATAATCGACGGCTCAAAATACCATAAATAAAGGATGATCCTCATGCTTTGGTGTTCACATTGCGAAAAATCTTTTGAAGACGGCCTGAGCAGCTGCCCCGAATGCGGGGGCGAGCTCAGCGAGCAGCAAGATCCCAGGCTCGTAATCAAAAAGCTCTTCAGTCACCACGACAACTGGCCGACGGATGAAAACGGCGAACCCGTTCCTCCGGTCTATCTGAAAACGGTCACCGGCGCCTCCGAAGTGACCTACGAGCTCGAGGCCGGCCTTCTCGAGGCCTACGGCATACCAGTGCTGCGCAATTTTACGGCTCTCGGCAGCTTCGGCAAAATAGTCCTCGGCTTCTCCGGCACGGGAATGGATATCCTCGTGCCCGAGACCATGTACCAGGACGCGAAAGCCCTGCTGGAAAGCACGCCCGAAGAGGAGGCAGAGTTTTGAGCTCCTTCCGTGAAGAATACTCAAAATGGCTCGCCTCTCCCTCTCTCGCTCCGGAAGAGCGCGAAGAGCTTCTCTCCATTCGTGACGACGACGCGCAGATCAGAGAGCGTTTTTACGCCCCGCTTGCTTTCGGCACGGCCGGCTTGCGCGGCGTCATGGGCCCGGGCACGGCCCGCATGAACGTCCACACGGTGCGCCTTGCCACACAGGGCTTTGCCTCCGTTATCCTCGCCGCCGGAACAGAAGCCGCCGAAAAGGGCACCGTGGTCTGCTATGACTGCCGCAACAACAGCGAGCTTTTCGCCCGGGAGACCGCCCGCGTTTTTGCCGGAAACGGCATACGCGTGCGCATTTTCGCGCAGATGCGGCCCACTCCCGAGCTCTCCTTCGCCGTGCGCGAGTACGGCGCGCAGGCAGGCGTGAACATAACCGCCAGCCACAACCCGCGCGAATACAACGGTTACAAGGTCTATTGGGAGGACGGCGCGCAGCTGCCGCCCGAGCAGGCCTCGCAGGTCGCGGCCGCCATGGCAGAGACCGATATTTTCACAGGCGTTCGCCTTGCGGATTATGACTGCGCCGTGGCCGAAGGCCTGATAACTGAGCTCGGCGAAGAGACCGACGAGCTCTTTCTCTCCCGCGTCCTCGGGGAGTGCAAAAACGGCATAGATCCCGGTCTGAAGATCGTCTATACCCCTTTCCACGGCACGGGCGCTTTTATCGTTCCCGAGGCCCTTCGCCGCGCCGGAGCGGAAAATATCTTCCCCGTTTCCGAGCAGAGCGAGCCGGACGGCGACTTCCCGACGGTCAAAAACCCGAATCCGGAGTATCCGGAGAGCTTTTATCTCGCCGAGCGCCTCGCTGAAGAAGTCGGGGCGGACGTGATAATCGGCACCGACCCGGATACAGACAGGATCGCCCTTGAGGCAAAAAAGGACGGAGTATTCCGCCATATCAACGGCAACCGCTTCGGCGTGCTGCTGCTGAACTATTTGATATCCTCGCGCGTCGCTGCCGGCGCTCTCCCGGAGAACGCATACGCCGTTAAGTCCATCGTAAGCACGGAAATGGTCAGGGCTCTTTGCGAGGCAAACGGCGTAAAGATATACGACACCTTCACCGGCTTCAAATACATGGCGGAGAAAATACGCGAGGTCGGAGCGGACGGCACGCCGATAATGGCCTTTGAGGAATCCTACGGCTACATGCCCGGCTTTTTCGTACGCGACAAGGATGCCGTCACGTCCGCCGTTCTCGGCGCCGAAATGGCCTCCTTCTATCTGCGGCAGGGAAAATCGCTCTGGGACGTGCTCGATGAGCTTTACAAAAAATACGGCTATTACGAGGAAAACACTGTGAGCCTCGTGATGCCGGGCGCCGACGGCGTTGAGAAGATGGCCTTGCTCATGAAGCGGCTGCGCGCCGAGCCGCCGCAGGATATCTGCGGCACTCCCGTAGCTTTCGCTCTCGACTATCTTGACGGCAGCTTCAGCGGCTCGCTTCCCGATGGTTTTGAGTACCCCACGGGCTCAAACGTTCTCCGCTGGGGCCTTGCCGACGGCACCGCCGTCGTCGTTCGCCCTTCCGGCACGGAGCCGAAGATAAAGCTGTATATCCTCGCCCGCGGAGAAACGGCGGAGGAATGCTCCCGCCGTGCCGCCGAATATTCGGGTTTCGCCGAAAAACTTAAGGAAATGTAAGAATAAAAAAGCCCCGCGTCAAATGACGCGGGGCTTTAATCCTGCACTCTTATTCTTTTACCGTGCCGTCCGCATTGAAAAGCGGCAGCTTCCTGAGGAAAATTATATCGTCGCGATCGGCGGCCTTGCCTTCTGCCAGCACGGCCATCCTGGCGACGACTATGCCGCCGGCCTTCTTTACGAGGCTCTCAAGAACTTCTATGGATTCGCCCGTGGATATAACGTCGTCTATCAGCACGACTCTCTTGCCGTTCATCTTCTTGGCGTCCGCGCCGTCCATATAGAGCTTCTGCTCGCCCTTCGTGGTTATGGACTTTACCGTAGCCTCAAAAACGCCGTCCATATAGAGCTTAGGCGTTTTGCGGGCAAGGAAATAGCCGTTTCTTCCGCTCTGCTTGGCCATCTCATATATCAGCGGGATAGCCTTCGCCTCCGGCGCTATCATATAGTCGCACTCGGGCATGAGCTTGAGCATCTCTCCCGCGCAGGCTTCCGTGAGCTCGACGTCTCCGAAAATAACGAACGCGGCTATGGAAAGCTCGTCGTCTACCGGGCAGATCGGCAGATCTCTTTCGATCCCGGCTATGTTCATTTTATAGGTCATAAGGATCAACTCCCATCTGATTTTTCCACCGTTGAATTATACTATTTAATAATACTGCATGTCAACCAACTTTAGGCGCAGAATTGCAAAAAAAGTATGGCTTTTTGTCCGAACCTGTGATAATATAGCAGAGTAAAAAGTCCCCAGACAACCCCAATATCTGCGGGCACTTTTTTATTTCCGCAAATACATATTGAAAAGGAGAGAATGAAAGAAAAATGGAGAAGTTCTTCAAGATCAAGGCTCGTGGCTCTTCGGTCAGCAAGGAGATCATAGGCGGCCTCGTTACGTTCTTCGCGATGGCCTATATCATCTTTGTCAACCCGAGCTACCTGTCGCAGTCCGGCATGAACTACACGGCAGTTATGCTTGCGACCTGTATTTCCGCCGCAATCGGCTGCTTCCTCACCGCATTTCTTGCCGACGTTCCTTTTGCCCAGGCTCCCGGCATGGGCCTCAACGCATTCTTTACCTACACCGTGGTGTTCGGCATGGGCTACACCTGGCAGCAGGGTCTGGCAATCGTTCTTATTTCCGGCATCATCTTCCTTCTGATAACGATCAGCCCGCTGCGCAGCAAGATCATTTCTTCGATCCCTGCCTTCCTTAAGGCGGCTATCTCTGCCGGCATCGGCCTGTTCATCGCCTTCATCGGCATGCTCAACAGCGGCATAGTCCTTGCTTTCGGCGGCGAACCCGGCTACACCTCCCTCGGCGGCATCACTCACGGCGCCACGCTTCTGACCATAATCGGCCTCGTTATCACGATCATCCTCCTCGTCTGGAAGGTGAAGGGCGCCATTCTCATCGGCATCATAGCCACAACGCTCATCGGCATCCCCTTCGGCATCACGAAGTATGCATGGGACAGCACGAGCATCAGCGCTCTGGGCGAGACCTTCGGCCAGTGCTTCTCGGGCTTCAAGGGCCTTGCTGCCATTGGCATACTCCCGCTCATCACCGCTATCCTTTCCTTCGCTATAGTTGACTGCTTCGATACGGTCGGCACGCTCCTCGGCACTGCCGGCAACGCCGGAATGCTCAACGACAAGGGCGAGCTCCCCGGCGGCGACAGAGCTCTTGTTGCCGACGCTATAGCGACTTGTGTAGGCGCTATCTTCGGCACCAGCACCGTTACCACCTTCGTTGAATCCTCCACCGGCATCCAGGAAGGCGCCCGCACCGGTCTGCATTCCATCGTCGTAGGCATCCTCTTCCTGCTCGCCTGCTTCCTCGCTCCCATAGCCGGCATCATCCCCAGCGCGGCTACCGCTCCGGCTCTTATCATCGTCGGTGTTTACATGATCGCCGGCGCTGCCAAGGTCGAATGGAGCAACCTTGAGCAGGCCATCCCGGCCTTCCTCACGATAGCCATGATGCCTCTTGCTTACTCGATCTCCGACGGCATCGGCTTCGGCATGATCTCCTACAGCATCATCAAGCTCGTTCGCGGCAAGGCCAAGGAAGTCCCCGTTCTCGTTTACATCCTTTCCATCATCTTCATAGCGAAGTACATCCTTTCCGGCATCTGATCCGCTCAATCCGAAAGGCGGGTTCCCATTTGGGAACCCGCCCTTTTTTCCGTTTTTTTACGCCGCCTGTGCGGCGTCGCAGCCGTGTACTAAAACGAACGCTCCCTTGCGGGAGCGTTCGTTTTAGTTTTACATTATCGGCTGTTTTCCAGATCTCTGGCCTTTATCTTCCTGTTCAGGTCTATCATTTCGAGAACAACGAGCGTCGTCACGCACAAAAACGCAAGAACGTCCGCGCACGGGCCGCCGTACAGCGTGCCTTCTATCCCGTACTTTGACGAAAGAATGAGCGTGCAGGGGACGAAGAAGCCTATCTGCCTGAGCACGGAAGCTATCATTGCCTTCAGCGGCTTGCCTATCGCCTGGAAAAAGACTCCCGAGCCTATCGTCACGCCGGCAAGGAAAATGGTCAGAAGGAATTTTTTGAACGCCATACGCGCAAACTCAATATAGAGCTCGCTCGTCTGCCCGAAGATGCGTATCAGCGCGTCCGTGCGGGTCTGGAAAACGACCCAGGCAATAACGGCCGCGATGGTCGCGTACGCCGCGCCGAGAAGATACGTCTTTCTCACGCGCTCGTAATTTTTTGCGCCGTAGTTATAGCCCTCTATAGGCTGCGCGCCGACAACTATGCCTATGATAACGGAGGTGAGTATCTGATTCACCTTCATTACTATGCCGAAAGCCGCCATCGGGATATCGGAGCCGTACTTGCTCGCAGCTCCGTATTTTGAAAGAACACGGTTCATCGTTACCGCAGCTACCGTTATGGAAAGCTGCGTTATAAAGCTCGAAAGGCCCAGCGCCACTATGCCGCGGATTATTCTCCCCTCCGGCTTCGTGGATTTCCATTCGAAGGTAACGGAGCGCAGGCGCGGGAGATACGCTACGGCGAGGGCGAAATTCAGCACCTGGCCTATTACCGTTGCCGCGGCGGCGCCTACGACGCCCCACTTGAAAACGAACACGAACAGCGCGTCAAGCCCGATATTGGCGACAGCGCCCGCAAGCATGCAGAACATCGCATAGCGCGGGTTTCCGTCCGCCCTGATTATCGCGCTTATCAGCATGCCTATCATTACGAACGGTACGCCCGCCACCGTTATATAGCCGTAGCTCTTGGCGTAGGGCATTACCGTATCCGAGGCGCCGAAGATCCTCAGCAGCCCGGGCATGAAACTCTCGCAGGCAATGAGATAAACAATGCCCGCCAGGGCCGCGAGCAAGATCCCGTTCCCGAGCGCCTTTTGCGCCATCTCATGCTTTTTTTCGCCCATCCTCAGGCTGAAGAAGGCGACGCCGCCGTCGCTTATCATAAGTGAAAGCGCCATCGCTATGGTCACAAGCGGAAAGCACGCCGTAGTCGCCGCGTTGCCTATATAGCCGACGCCCCAGCCTATGAAGATCTGGTCTACTATATTATATATCGAGTTTACGACCATTGAGATAATGGCCGGTACGGCAAATTTCAGCAGCAGCTTGTTTATGGATTCCGTTCCGAAAAACGCCTGTCTGCTCAGGCCCTTTTCCTCATTCATGTCAACCACGCTCCTTTTTAACAACGCTTAATTATCTCGCATAACGGCGGCGCTGTCAACCTGCAGACATATAAAAAAACCGGCGAGTATAACTCGCCGGTTTTTTCACGCTCTGTTGATTCTCAGCCTACTTTGGCTCCGCAGCCGCCGCAGAATTTTGCGCCGGCAGCTATCGGCGTGCCGCAGTTCGGGCAGAAGGCAGCGCCGGCTGCGACAGTCGTCGCGGCGGCGGAAGCAGCTGCGGAAGCAGCCGCGGCAGCCTTGTCTTTGATGCTCTGGATCTCAGCCTCGGCAGCGGCTATATTGTCAAAGCCGGTCTGGATCTCATTGCAGATGGCCTGCAGAGCTTCGTCCTTGGCGACTTCCTCGGTGTTGATCTTGCTCCAGAGATACTCGCCGAGCTTGGTGTAACCGGCCTCGATATTCTTCTTCTCGGAGTTGATCTTCATGTTGAGCTTCTGGGTATCGATAGCGTCGCCGGTCTTGTTGGATACGTCCTGTACGGTTTTCTTTACGCTGTCAAAAAATGATGCCATTTTTATTCCTCCTTATTCTTGGGCGGCGGCTGACATTAGACATTTGACACCGCCGACGTCTGTATGATACTATCACACTGCAAACTATGTTAGCACTTTTGTATTATATATTAATTGTTTTCATTTGTCACTACATAGCGGAAAAATTTTCACTTTATTAACGAAAGGAACTTTGTCATGGGGCTCAAAGACCTTGTTCTGAGCGAACTGAAGAAGAATCCTTCGGAATCCATCTCCGGCGGAGAGCTGGCCTCGCGGCTGGGCCTGTCGCGCACGGCGGTATGGAAAGCCGTGGAGTCTCTGCGCGCCGACGGATGGGATATCTCCGCGGTCACCAACCGGGGCTACATGCTCATGGGCGGCAGCCCCTTTACCTCCGAGGCTCTTTCTCTGCTCCTTCCGGAGGGCGCATTCGATATCAGCTTTTATGAAAAAGTTTCTTCCACGAACGACGTGCTCAAAGCCGAAGCGGCTCTCGGCGGCGGCGAATGGAAGGTCGTCATAGCCGAGCAGCAGGAGGCCGGCAAGGGCCGGATGGGCCGCTCGTTTTTCTCTCCTCCCGGCTGCGGCCTTTACATGAGCGTCCTTTTGCGGCCGAAGCTCCTGGCGAAGGATTCTCTTCTGCTTACTACGGCGGCGGCCGTTGCCGTCGCGCTCGCGGCCGAAAAGCTTTCCGGCAGAAAGGCCGAAATAAAATGGGTGAACGACGTGCTCATGGACGGCAGAAAGATCTGCGGCATACTCACGGAGGGCGCGCTCGACCTTGAAAGCGGCGGGCTGCAGTATGCCGTCGTCGGCATCGGCGTAAACGCCGTCGAGCCCGAGGGAGGCTTTGATCCTTCTATCGCGGACGTCGCCGGCTCCGTTTTCCCCGCCGGATATAAAACCGACCGCCGGGCGGAGCTTGCCGCCGAGATACTCTCTCTCTTCCGCGGCTTCTGCCTTGCCCTGCCCGAGCGCCCGTTTCTTGAGGAATACCGCCGCCGCTCCTCCGTCGTCGGCCGGGAAATAACGGTATATCCGCATGTCGGCGGCCCCGGCGCCGAAGCGACGGCGCTTGGAATTACCGACGATTTCGAGCTTCTCGTCCGCTTTTCAGACGGGCGCGAGACCGCTCTATCCTCGGGCGAGGTAAGCGTTCGCCCGCGCTCTTGATTGAAACGCCGTCAAATGATATAATAAGTTTTAGC